>Ga0214542_1003965_pt1 | contig 29677 bp, 25 predicted proteins | sample CNSS1metaG_FD_160096 | JGI IMG/M metagenome (GOLD analysis project Ga0214542, IMG submission 160096) | Root nodule microbial communities from cowpea collected in UCLA plant growth center, Los Angeles, California, USA - CNSS1 | ecosystem: Host-associated > Plants > Roots > Nodule | place: USA...
ATCCCATCTTCAAATAATTCTCTCATTTCCCTTTCTTCAATCTCCAAAGCTTTTCCCATTTGCCCAATTATGATCATCGCCAGATCTTTCATTTTTTGTGAGTATAGCTCTAGATTCTCTCTGCATATCAAACATTACTTCTTTTATGTTAGTTTCCAGAATTTTAGAACTTCAAAATATTAATCAATTTAGAATTGTCTTTTAATCTCACATCAGATTTGATCAATTTTGATTTTTATTTGTCTCAGGTTCTGCTAAGGACATTAGACTATTTAATAGCATTTTATTGGAAATGGAGGTTGGTTATGAAAGATAATGGACTATGCAAAGAAATTTTAGAATCCAAGTATGGATTTTGGAGAAACATGAATGATAAGGATAATATTACACATCAATCAAGATGGAGGAATGATTTGAGGTCAGTGTGGGAAAATGGGGCTAATACAAAGTGGTTTGATGAAAATGTGGTGTGGAAATTTAGGACACATTCTAAGATTAGTTTTCAAAATGTTAGATGCTTCGGAGATTCTCCTCTTATGTATAGCTTATAAAAGGTTGTATAGTAGCCAAAGAGAATAATGCTTTGCCATCGGCCTAACATTTAGTTTGAAGCCGACATGAATAAAAAAAATAAAAAAATAATAATGAAGAAATAAATAAAAATAAAAATAAAAATTGTAACGTCCCATTTAATTATTAAGCAAAAATAAAAGAAATGTCACACAATAATAGTACTGTAGCGTAGTCTTGGGGTCCTTAACACAATCCCTACAACCTGGGCACACCACGATGCCAACGGGAAACCAGATACAAGTTTAACAAAAGGGAATAGAGCAACAAAGTGTAAAACAATACATGGGCCATAACCCTAACGAAAACCATGAAGAAAATAAAATCCAGTCTCGATGGCTAAGCAGCGGAATCTCCATTTCCTTGCTGACCACGAGAACCTCGCCCATCTGCTCTCATCAATTAAATTGATGATCATCGCAAGAAAGAAGAGCCACATACAAGACAACCATACAATAAACAGGGTAAGCTAGAGCCAACAACATTTTCATCATACAGTCAAACGTAATTTCACCATCCAATATCCATACAACAACCAAGTATGTTATGACTTTTCAATCAATACACTACGACTCGACTCGACTCATCCGGATATGTATAACTTGGTCGAATTCAGCAGATGCTTGCACTTGTGGTGGATACCTCTACTCACCCCCAAGTTTCTCACCCCCGAGCTATGTGTTACAAGAATACAATGAATCAATTTCCTTCACTACAAGGTTAGCCCTTAATGAATTTCAGGTCTCCTACTACGCTCACCACAGGAGTTAGTCCGCTCTAGGTGAGACTAACTGACCTCTTAGAGCGTCAGGATGCAACCTTCCCTTGAATCCTTACCTAGTTATACAGATGGGGCACCACCATGGACACCTACTAATAGGGGCCATGGAATTACGTCCCGACCACTGAAGCGCGACCCTAAAAGTCTCACCTAGAGACTCCAAGGAATTATGCACTGACACAGATCAACCATATTCATACAGGCAAAGAATATTCACCATGCATAGATATACATTAATCGTACCAACCTTTAAAGCCAATGCCTTTCATGTTTCAGGCCCAACCCATTTCAACTCATCATAAACCATCCATGCATAAAGGATTTTCATCTCATCTCATTATCATGTCACTTTAATAATACCCATCTAATTTAGTTCACATGCCAATACTCATACCAAATCTATCATTTATAATTCATGAATCATGCTATGTATACATCATACTCCATTATATACATGTCCCTCATCATAACATTCATACCCAAACCAAAACCAATCATCCAAGAATAAACAAACATCCAAACACAGCATTGTCTCGCCCAGCACCTCGCTCAGGCTGAAGGGTCTCGCTCAGGCGAGACAGTCTCGCTCAGGCGAGTCCCCCTCTGCCTAGGCGAAGGCTCAAAACAGGAACAGGAAAACAACGCGGGATTTTGCTTAGGCGAGACCCCTCTCGCCTGGGCGAAAAAGCTGGCCGCTTGGGCGACACTTGGCGAAAAAGGCTTGGGCGAGCCTCCGCCAGACTCGCTTAGGCGAGTCCGACTAGCCTAAGCGAGGTTATCAGTCCTCGCTATAGCCTCACCTGCAACAAATGCATCATTCAACCCAGCCAATCACACAAAGCATCTCACAATCCGAGAACAACGATTATTCCATACAAACGATTCACAAGCTCAAGAACAGGCATAAAACACAACTTAGACTCAAACACTAACTTCCCGTACTTGGAAAAAGGGTTAACAGAACCTTGACAACACGACCGCGAGCACTGCCACCCTTGGAACGCACTAATGAGCTGAAAATAGAAGGTACACGGGACAAAGGGGCGGATTAACACGAAACCCTAACTGTGAAATACAAAGGAACAACAATGGAACTCATATGATCTAGAAAGGGGCACTTACGTGGAGTAGGAACTGGTTCCGAGCTAGTTCGAGAAGGCTTGGGGAGAAACCCTAGTAGAGCGTCCTGTGAGAGCAAGGGGATGACAGCTGGTTTCTGAAAGAGTGAAAGTGTACGCATTAGGGCAGACTAGGATCAGATTTATCCTTTGGGCCAGCTCTTAGACCCATTAGATTTGGGGCAGCCCTATAAGTTAAAGGCAGAAAAGAATAGGGCCTTAAAAAAATAAAAATAAGTAAGTTTGTTTTTGGAAATTTTAATTTTCTTTTTCTAAATAATAATAATAATATAATAATATGATAATAATAATGAATAAATAAAAAAAATTGTTTTAATCCTTTGTGTGTTTTCTTTTACATTTTTTTTACCTTTTAGCCCAATATATTTTATCCATCCACACCACATTTTCTTGCAACCAATGACAACCTAATATTTTATATTCGCATCCCCACTCTATGTTTTGCTCCAAATCAAGAAGTTAATAATGTGATTCTAATAATTAGAAGCAGAATTTTGCTAATATTTAGAATCATTCTTGTTGATCATGTCTATCAAGACCCAATTTCGTCCTGATGAATAAATTTATTTAAATTTTTTTTTAATTAATGGAAAAAAAAATGTGAAACAAAATTTTCTTCAAAGATTTTTCAAACTTTAATTTTAGAAAAAAAAAGAGAGATTGAAAAATGGAAAAAAAAAAGAAGAAGGAAGAGCCCAATTTGTTATTAATTATCACACTCCTTTTCATGAGCCCAACAACTGAAATATTTTATACCCTTTGTTTTTGATAGAGAAATTAGTCATATGATTCTAATCATTAGAAACAATATCTCTTCAAATGATAAGAATCAATATTACTAAGTGGAATTGATTTTGTGCTCTAATTTGTTAATGATTAGAATCAATATTACCGATCTTGATTGATTTTGTGCTCTGATTTGCTGCAATTTGATCTCCATAATGTGCTGTTATCATGACCAATTTCTTCTTATATTGTTCATTACAATTAAGGTTGAGATTGCAATGATATTGCAATGTGTGGGTATAAATACGCACTTTATCATATGAAAAAGGAGACCGAAAAAAAAAATTCTCTACACTTCTCTAATTCTTTCTCATCACCACTCCTAGATACACAACTACTTTTTTATCTCTCTCTCAAAACAAAAAAAAAATATTGAAGGAGATAAGAATCAAAAGAAAGAAAGAAAATATTCTCTACACACTCTCTTTCTGTCTCATTACCATCCACACAGACACATCATTTTTATCTCTCTTAGAAAAAACACAAGAAATATTAGAAAAGGAGGTAAGAAAAAGAAAAGAGTAAAGGTGAAGAGATATTGAATTTTTTTCATCTTTTGATTTTGTTTTTTTCAATTTTCATTTATTTTTTTAATCATAAAAAATAATTTTTCCCTTTCTTTAGTGTCTGCCCGACCACTCGTGTCGCATGACATCCAATTTAGACTTTTGTTTTTTCTAAAAAATATACAGATCATCTAAAAAAATAGCTTTCTTTGTTTACTCTTTTATATCTATTTGGTTGCTCACATCGCAATGACATCCACAACCACTTTTAAATAACTTTAAGAAAATATTAAAAATTTATAAATGATAAAAAAACAAAAAAAATAAAAGATAAAAAAAAGAATTTATTTCAAGTGTTTGTCCAGCCACTCGCGTCGCGTGACACGAATTTTAAAATAATTCAAAATACAAAAAATTTAAGTAAAAAGGTTTTTAAAAATATCAAAAAATTCAAACCATTTTCCAAAGAGTTTTCCAAATAGTTTTTTTTTGTAAAAGAACTACGTAACCCTGATTCTCCATTGTAAATGGAAATACTTAGGAGCGAGGATTAATCCTTGTCGGGCCCAAAAGAAAATTGTTTCTTTTGTACATCCTTTTATTTTTACTTTTGGGGAAAATTAAATATTTTGAAAACCACATCTTTTTGCATAATTAATTAAAGGTATCGTATTAGGACGGACGCTATGGGGTGCTAATACCTTTCCCACACGTAACCGACTCCCGGACATAAAATTTGGTTTTTAGTAGACATTGTCTTATCTTTTTGGTTTTTTCATAGTTTTCCAGAATAAACTATGGTGGTGACTCCAAACTCTGTTTTTTTCAAATTTTATTTTTGGTTCATCGTCCCGTCGCGATTTTGGTTGCGACAATGTCTGATTTTGTGCTTTGATTTGATTCTCGTAATGTGATAATATCAAAACCAATTCTTGTCTTTTAAAATTCGTTGTAATCAAGACAGACTTTATTATGAGTTACATTATATTTATAATTTTGTATATATAAACCTATGAAGCAAAAGGATAATAAGTACAATTTCTTTTCCCTCGAGAGATCCCTCTCTTACCCTAAGCACACAATTTCTTTTAACCCTCGCATATAAAACGCACACTCACCTTTGATCACCACTCCATGTGCTTCTTGGTGTTCCAACACAAACTATTAGTCTGCTTGAATAGGCGTGCAAATCCAATCTCCCGTTCAGGTTCACAAAAATTAATTCTTGTTGTGTTATGCAGTTTTTGTTGAGAATTGGTTATGATCTTGGTTGATTTTGATGTTTTCACCATTTCTTTTTGGTGTGGAAAAACATTATTGTCATGCATTTTGGGTTCATTAGTTTTTATAAGTAAGGTTTGTTAATTGTACTGGGCTACGAACGTTGTTGCATGAATAAGTCAGAGATCTCATGTTTTAACATTCTATGTTTGTGTGAGTCCCGTTTTCTAATACTTTTTTGGGTTGACCCATGATATGGTTACAAGTTATAATATATAATTGTATTGCACATGAAGTCATAAGGGCTGATCACATGCCATCTTTTTATATATTAAGTATTTATTTTTAACTTTTTAGTTAACCATTTACAAATAATAAAATAATAAGTTTAATCCTAGACGTTATTTCCTAATATTTTATTTATTCATTTATTTATTTTCCTAATGTTTTATAAATTATGGATATATAATAGTCATACTTTTTTTTATATCCTATCTTATTTTGAAAGTTTTTTTTTAAATAATAATAAATAAATAATTTAAGTACACTTTTAACTTTTAAAAAGTATAAGTGCTTGTATGACCGTTCGTGCCGTCTTAGTACTTAATACATTCAATTTTCTATAAAATTACTAAAAAAAATACAAAATTTATAAAAAAAAAGCAATGTCAACGTCTTTGAACAAATTGTTTTCAAAAAGTTTTTTTCATAAAGAACTACGTGACCCTGATTCTCCATTATGAATGGAGATATGTAGAAGCCATGATTAATCTTTGTCGGGCCCAAAAAAACAAAAATATTTTTTTGTTTCTTTTGAATTTTCTCTTTTTATTATTTCGGAAAATAAATATTTAAAGGAGACTACATTCATTTGTATTTTAATTAAAAGTACCGTCTTAGGACGGACGTTGTAAGGTGCTAACATCTTCTCTACGTGTAACCACTTCCGTACCCAAACTATTTTCGTAGACATTGCTCTTTTTTTTATAGTTTTCCATAGTTTCCTATAATAACTATGGTAACAACTCTAAACCTCTTTTTTTTATTTTATTTTTTTGTTTCTCTTCTTTTCACCATTCCATTGTGCTATTATGAATTGTGGTATTGTTGTTTGTGTCATGAAGGAGGGTTACAAATTTGTGCTCATAGATTTGGTGTTGTTGTTGCTGTTTGTTTGTATTTGGTGTTATTGTTTCTTTTGCAAATTAATTTTGATATTATATCATTCTTTGGCAGATTTCTTGGCGTGAACAAAGCACTGAGTGAGGGTGGTAATTTTGTGGTTGCACCGGTGAGGGAGGTAAGTGGGTATATAAATATATTCATGTGTTGTTTGCAAGAGCCTCAAATTGATGATATGTGTATATTCATGTGTTATTGTTTATATGAATGTTATGAACATATATACCAACAATCTCTCCCACACAATCTGTAATTTGTTTCTGAATTTGTGCTTTGTACAGTTTGGCTTAATGCACTTTATATCTATCATATGGACTGTTATTGAGAATATTGTTGTCCTTTCTTCTCTTAGTATAATTTGACATTTCTGTTTTGTGTGTGTGATCTGTGAAAGTGTGTTTATATCTCCAATGGAGTTTATATCTCCAACATATACTAGATGCACTCAATATCTAGAAAGTACAAAAACTATTTTAGTATAGAAAGTACAAAAACTATTTTAGTTTGCTTTCTATTGTCATTCTCAAGCATTGCCTTTGCTTTGCTTTGCATCAAAGACCTTCTTCATCCTACCTAGATGAATTCAATTTTTTGTGAGGCATTCCTACGTACAGATTCCTAATGCCTAATTGAATGTATGTAGGTGTTTGATAAAAATGCCTAATTGAATGCAAATTGTATAGACTACTAAAGTCAACAAGAAAGAAAATTTGACTCTAAAACCTGAAAATAGACTACTAAAGACAACAAGAAAGAAATTTTAGCTAAAATGGTATGCATAGTCATAGGACTTGCATTCCAATTAGGACATTATAGTTTGGTTAGTATTTGGATATCTTACTTAATCAGTGAGATATATCCCCACAATGTCATGATCATAAGCAATAGATAGGGACATATATGTCTCCACTATCACAAATGTAACACTGTCTATCTTTGCCTTGTCACAGGACATGGGCGAAGTTCCCAGCCACCATCGTTGGGTGTATGACCGTTGTTACAGTTGTAGGAGAGGCTTGAAGGAATCTTTTGTGATTGGAGTTTGAAAAGTTTATCCAGACGGCTCGTCAATATAAATATTATGCTCTTGAGGGAGGGATTCGATGTCCATGCATCAAGTGTGAATATACTCGAATTTTGAAAGACGAAGAAGTTAAAGTTCATCTATACAAAAAAGGATTCATGCTAGATTATTGGATTTGGACATTTCACGGTGAAGAGGTGCCATCTGTTTATTTGGGTGAACATGAAAGACGTCTTCCTAGTTCAAGCATGGTTGTACCTACCTCTGAGATGAATCAAGCAATGTATATGTCAGAGATGTTGAATAATGCTTTTGGCTAACATGCTTCATTTGAACAAGATAACGATAGTTGTTTAGAAGAATCTCTAAATGAACTCACTTAGAGGTTTTACAATTTATTGGCAGAGGCAAATGAACCTGTCTTTGAAGGGGGTAAGGGAGTCAAAGTTGTTTGTATGCATTAAACTTCTGGCCTTCAAATCGAACTGGAACATTCCTAACCAAGCATTGGACCAAATGGCAAAACTAATTTTAGATCTAACACAACCAAATAATCCTTTGCCCAACAATTATTATGAAGCAAAGAAATTAGTTTCAAAGTTAGGATTGGAATATAAGAAGATTAATTGTTGTGTGAATGGATCTATGCTTTTTTACGATAATAATAATGGAAAAAATGATTCATCCTTGCTACAATGCAAATATTGTGGGCAACCACGATACCGCACAAAACATCCAAAACAAAGGCAAAAAAAACCAATACCATTGAAGTCCATGTTTTACTTGCCTATAATTCCAAGACTGCAAAGAATGTTTGCTTCAATACAAACAACACAACATATGACATGACATTATGAGAACAAAATAGAAGGCATGCTATGTCATCCATCTGATGGGGAAGCTTGAAAGCACTTTGATCGAAAGCATCCATCTTTCGCCAGTGATCCCCGTAACATTCGACTTGGTCTACGTATGGATGGATGTAATCCATACATTCAGACATCGTCATCCCCTTATTTTTGTTGGCCAGTGATTGTTACTCCATATAATCTTCCACCTGAGATGTGTATGACTAAGCCTTATATGTTTTTAACATGTCTTATACCAGGTCCATCGAATCCAAAGGCATCTATAGATGTTTATCTAGAGCCCTTGATTGATGATTTGAATAAGCTGCGAAGTGGTATTTGGACGTATAATGTTTCAAGGAAGCAAAATTTTCTAATGAGAGCAGTTTTGATGTGGACTATTAATGATTTCCCTGCATGTGGGATGTTATCCGGTTGGAGCACACACGGTAGATTAGCTTTTTCGCATTGTATGGAGCACATTAAGTCATTCACATTAACTTATGGTCGGAAAAGTTGTTGGTTTGATTGTCATTGTCGATTCTTGCCCATAGAGCATCCGTTTAGGAGAAACAATAAGACATTTCGGAAAGGAGAAGTTGAGAAGGATGGGCCACCTCCAAAGTTGACCCTATCACAACTATGGCGAAGAGTCAAAGATTTTCCAAAAGTGACTGAAAGTGGTGTGACAAGGATGAATGGGTCTGAAGAATGGCATAATTGGACTAAAAGAAACATCTTCTGGGATCTTCCATATTGGAAAGATAACTTGCTAAGACATAATCTTGATGTGATGCACATAGAAAAAAAATTTGTTGACAACATCTTCAACACAGTGACGAATGTAAGTGGCAAGACAAAAGATAATGACAAGGCAAGAAGAGATATAACTTTGTATTGTCGACGGAGAGACTTGGAGTTGCAGTCACATTCTAACGGGAAGTTGCTGAAGCCAAAAGCAAATTACACCTTAACAAAAGATGAAGCTAAAATAGTTTGTCGTTGGATCAAAGAGCTTAGAATGCCAGATGGTTATTCTTCTAACTTGGCAAGATGTGCAGATACTGAAAAAGGTAGTATTCATGGTATGAAAAGTCATGATTGTCATGTCTTCATGGAGACATTACGTACTTCCTATTGCGTTTAGCTCATTACCAATGCATGTGTTAAATCCTCTAATAGAAATTAGTCACTTCTTTAAAGATTTGTGCTCAACGATATTAAAAGGGGATTCAATAAGAAGATTGGAGGAAAATATTTCACTTATTCTTTGTAAATTGGAAAGAATATTCCCTCCAGGATTCTTTGATTAAATGGAGCATCTACCTATTCATCTTCCATACGAAGCATGGCTTGGCAGACCAGTGCAATATAGGTGGATGTATCCGTTTGAAAGGTGATATGATTACTATATTTTGTATATCATGTTCATGTCCTTCCTAATGTATTCCTTTAGTTCATATAGATTTATGGGGAATCAAAACCTTCTATAAAAAACAAAGCTAGAGTAGAAGGATCAATTTGTGCAGCTTACTTGCATCGTGAGACCACGCACTTTTCTTCTCATTATTTTAAAAACTTCATGTTGTTACCAAGCAATCGTAGGAATGACACACAATGGCAAAGTGAAACATCTGAATCAACATTATTAGTGTTTCAACAAGTTGGTCGTCACACAGGCAAGGAGGCCATTCATTGGCTAACTGATGTTGAATTTAACTCTACTCATGTTCATGTGTTGATCAATTGCACTGAAGTTAAATCTTATCTTGAGTATGTTCTAATCTAATTTTTTACAACGTCACCGGTTTTGTAATGATTTTAAGCAACTTGTATATGTATTGTAATGATTCCTCTTAACAGTTCTTTCTTTGTGGCTTAGCAAATACCTCAAGCAAATGTTCCTGCCAACATAAATTCAAAGTTTCCTTACTGGTCCAGAAATCAAGTTAGTATGGTCCTGTTAATTAATGAAACCAACTTGGTTAACTTGATTTAACTCTCTATTGTCAAATATTTGTAGGTTTATAACGAGCCATTAAGTCTTAGAAATCAAGAGCTAAGGGATTTGGCAAATTTGCCCATTGGATGCGTCAAAGAATGGCACACATACTTTGTCAATGGGTACAAGTTCCACACTAAAGCGTGGTCGAACGGAAAGAAAACAATTAATTGTGGTGTGTACGTCCAGGGCCTCACTGAGGGTGGTTATGATGATTTTTATGGGATCATTCTTAAAATATATGAGTTAGAGTACAACACTTGTACTTCTCCAAAGAGAGTTGTTGTTTTTTATTGTGAATGGTTTGATCCTTCAAGAAGACGTACAAGAGTAGATCCTAGGTATAATATTTTTGCACTCCAAATAAGTTCAAGATACCAACCATTTGATCCATTCATTCTTGCAAATAATGTTAGACAAGTGTATTATGTGCCATATCCAGCATTTCACATTGATAAACGTGGGTGGTGTGTTGCAATACAAACCAAACCTAGGTGTCGCATTGATTCAAATGATGTAGAAGAGGATATCGCCTACCAAGTTGATCAAATGTCACATGCCAATGAAATAATTCAAGTAGAAGGTGTGTCTAGGTTGCATGACTTTGATGGTGATCCTGAAGAATTGTAAGGACCTAGACAAGAAGATGAAGACGTATATGATAATGAAGATGGAGAAGAATAAGAAGAAGAAGAGGAAGAAGAAGAAGATGATGATGAAGAAGAAGAAGAAGACAATGATGATGATGAGGGTGATGATTAAAGAAGTGTTTGAAGCCATTTGCATTGAAAATTAGAGTTGTATTATGACTTAATTGAATGACAAGTGTATTAGTTAAATATTTATGATGCTTTTCATTTTCTTGCAAATTTTAGATTATAATTTTATTGATACATGATTAAGATTTCCACTTCTTTAGCATATTCTCATAGTTTAAATTTCACTTAGTTTTCAATGACATCCGGAGGTTCATCTAATCTTGATAAAAGGAAGGAGATAGTAAAATGTAAAGAAAAGAGGGTGCCAAAAAAGGCCCGCTATGTTCTGAGGATTCCTAGCATTGTAGGATCCACATCCATTCCACCCCTTGCCACTGGCACCCATAATGCACCCATATAGTCCCCCTCTCCAGCTGTTGTACCATCACCATCTCCATCCACCCCTCTTGTGGTACCCACACCACCCCCTCTTGTGGTACCCACACCACCCCCTCTAGTGGTACCCACACCACACCCTCTAGTGATACCCATACCACCACCCCTCTTTCATCTACAACAACCTTCTCCCTCATTGTCTGGTGCTTTGCACAATATTGCTATACCTTCCCCATCATCAGTCCCTTCTCCTAATATTGTTGGCACCTCAGATACTATTGATGTTGTTGATGTTGACCCTCCTCTTCATGAGCGACCCATGATTGAACCGTTTAATCGAGGGTAATACTTTCTATCAAGTTAAAAATTTATTCCATTACAACTTGTGTTCTTTTGTATGACTTTTGTTTAATGAATATGCAGGTTTCTTCCTTCTAGAGTTACTTCCCAGGCCATCACACGGTCTATTAAGCAACAATTTATGACAGCTTGGCCGTCATGGGGAGCAATACCTCCAGAAGAAAAAAAAACATTTTTGGCAACGTTTTAAGGTAACACATCATCACTCTTATTCTCTTCTCATTCCTTCTGTAGGTTAACATTGAACTATCTTTTCACTATTATTGGTGATTTGCACTTTATTCATTGTCATAGAGGAAGGTGCAGTGGAAACTTGAGCATGAAGCAAAAATTCATAAAAATTTTCACAGTAAAGCATCTCATAGACTATCTGAGATGTTTAGAGAGGCTAGGAATGCAAGCCAACGACCTTACTGGCTTGGGGATGATGTTTGGAATTATTTGCTGGCACATTGGAATTCTCCTGCGTACCGTAATAAGTGTGTGACAGCCCAAAGGAACCGAGGTTCCGAAAAGGGTGGAATGGGGGTTCCATTACCACCCATGAACATGCCATTCATATGGTAAACAAACCTCCATTCTTAAGTTATTGGAATTGTATCATTTTTAGAATTTTTGTATATGTATTTTTTTGGTTATAGGCAAAAGAGCTAGGATGAGCTGCTCATATTGATGAGGTGTTTCAACAAACTCATATGCGCAAAGGAACTGACCAGTTTGTTGATGAAAGATCTCGGAGGACATATGTAAGCAAACACTTCAAATTTATTATAAGAAAACTTTAATTTTTATCTTCTTTAACTAATTTCTCATTATTTTATTTAATATAGGAATAATTTGAGAATAGACTTTCATAGGTCAAATCTGAACAAGGCTCATGTGCTGGTGGATCACAAGATATCATTGATGATCTTGCTGCAGATGATACGATTAGGACAAAGTGTTGGGTTGAGGTTGTCGGGGCTAAGAATAAAGGAAGAATATATGGGACTGGAGAACTTACAGGTATAAGCAATGGCATGAAGCCCCAATCTACTGCATCCACTTCTAGTGCTGAAGAAGTTACCTTCCTCAAAAAACGACTACAAGAAACTGATGAAAAACTAAAAGCAACTGATCAACGATTGCAAGAAAATGATCAGGCTTATGCAAAATTGAAAGGTCAATTTCAGACGTTATAGAACATACTCCTCACACTTATGCCTCTTGACCAACAAGTCCTTCGACAGGCTGTATCCAACCTAACACAGTCTCAGCAACAGCCTGCACCTGCACAACCTATAACAATCCAACCAAGCACTAAGCAGCCCGACCAAGTGCAGCCCAACCCAATTCTAGACCTTGAAGACCCTACTGATTCTGATGACTATGTAGGTTATTAGAGTTTATGACTTATGACATTTATATTTAAAATTAGTGTACATTTGACACTGTGGTGTGCACCAGAGGTTATGTTTGATTGTTTATATTGAATTTGGAAGTTTCTTGTTAGACATCTTGTATGAATTTATGTAGTCTATATGAGTGATTTGTAAATATGTAGGTCTGTACTGAATTGGCAGGTTTGATTGTGTTGAATTGGTTGGTCTGATTAGTTAAATTGGTGTGGTAAATTAGACGTTACAAATGACTCTACAGTGTTGTGTTTTCTAATTGAAAGATTTACCGATGGATATATCCGTTGGTAATGTGCACAAGATAATATTTTCATGAGTCCATTTCCGAAGGAATTACCTACGGATTATGGTCGTCGACGGCCACAAATCCATCGATAAATATTACAGACTGACCTTTTATCGACGGATATTTGCCCGTCAAAATTCTGTCGGTAAAACTAAATTACCGACGGATATTGTGCTTTACGGACGAAATATGACCGTTGGTAATCAGTGTTATTTTTGTAGTGATATTTCATTTTTAAATTTGAAATATTAGAATTAAATTCTTACATACGAAATAAAAGTATAATTATATGCTTTAGTTTTAAACTATTTTTAAGTTTTTACAATCACCTTTCTTTGTGGTCTTACTACTACTAAATCCATTACCTCAATGAACCATAATATATATCACATAAACAATACCCCCTCAACATATAAAAAAAATCTGAACCATATTATTCTGAATTTTTTGAAATATGATATCACTAACCTGAAATGATAAGTCGGGCATTTTGGATTTGGTAGGAAGGGTGGTCATGTAGAACATATCATTCCAATCAAGCTTTTGATCTTCACTCACAACAAATAATTGCCCAAAACCCTCCATATTTTCTGAAGTCTACCAAAACTTTTTCTTCTCTGACATTGGAAGGTTGAAGAATTCCTTAATCTCCAACTTTATTTTCTCCACCAAAGAAGAGCTCATGCCATGGTTTATAATCTAAAAAATATTAAAATTGAAATCCATTAACTGTTTGAGATTATATGCCTTCCAAATAAATTGAAGAATAAAAAGAGAATATTAAACTAACCTAGAAGAATCCCCATTCTTTGCAAGCAAGGTGAAGCTTGGCCAATTCCGAACTCCAGATTCTTGAGAAAGCAATTTGTGCATGTCAATAACAGGAATTTGAAGGGTGGCATGAGATTGTTGAGAGATGAGGAGCCTTTATTTTTTTATGTTGAGGCTGAAGGTATCTTTGTGGAACGTTAGATACACTTTCTTTAGACAACTCTTGAACTGAGGGTACCAAGAGTGAAGTCCCTGATTTGTTGAACAACTTTTCCATACCCTTTTGCCTCAAATAAACAACACACTTCCACTCTTAATCTCTTCTTCATTATAAGACCCCGCCTTTTTATTATGACTGGCTGGGATGGAGATCTATTAACTCTCCTTGGATTGATATTTCTATGGATTTTGTTTTGGGTCTCCTAAGGTCCAAAGGTGGAAAAAATTCTATTTTTGTTGTGGTTGATAGGTTCTCAAAGATAGCTCACTCCATTCCTTGCCACAAGAGCGATGATGTCAATCATATGGCCAATTTATTTTTCAGATGGGGATGTCAAATTTGTTAACTATTTTTAGAAGGTCTTATGGGGTAAGTTAGGTACAAAGCTTCTCTTCTCTACAACTTGTCATCCTCAAATAGATGGCCAGATAGAAGTGGTAAATAAAACTCTTTCGCAACTCCTTAGATGTTTTGTAAACAAAAATTTGAAAACTTGGGAGGAGTGGTTACCTCATGTGGAGTTTGCTTATAATAGGGTAGTTCATTCTACTACTTAGAGGTATCCTTTTGAGGTAGTATATAGTTTTAATCCTTTAACTCCATTAGATTTGTTACCTTTACGGGATATTGATTCTATGACTAATAACGATGGACTTGCCAAAGCAACCTTTTTCAAGAACTTGCATAAAGAGGAAAAGGCCCAACTAGAAAAAAAAGATGGAGAAGTTAGCCTCTAAGGCTAACAAAGGGAGGAAGCAAATCAAGTTTGAACCTGGCAATTGGGTGTGGGTTCACTTTAGGAAGGAGAGACTTCCTTCTAAAAGGAAATCTAAACTTTTACCAAAAGGAGATGAACCATTTCAAGTTCTTAAAAGAATCAATGACAATGCCTATCTCGTTGATCTACTTGAAGATTATGGGATAAGCTCTAGTTCCAATATTAATGACTTGTCTCCATTTGATGTAGGTTCAAAATTAAGGACAACTTCGATTCAAGAAGGAGGAAATGATAGAGGACTATCCCTACATTCCATACAAGAAGAACTTGAAGATGAACCTTTATAATTCAAAAGACCTATAACAAGGGCGAAGAGCAAGAGATTGAAAAATCACATCTATTCAAGACTCTTAATACTATAAGCAACTGCAAGTGGAAATTCAAAGGATATGAAAATCATGGCTTGGAGCACTTTTGAAGGATAGTTATTAGGAAATTAATTTATATTTTTAAACTTTGGGTTTTCTTTTAGAAAATAAGTTATGTTTTTGGGCTTTGGGCTTTCTTTTATAAATTAGTTTATGTTTTGGTTTGGGTCTTCTTGTAGGGTTCTTAGGTTTTCTTAAACTCATGTGCTTATATATAGAGGTACCAAAAATTATTGTAGACACTTCTAGTCATATATTGAATTTGATTTCATTAAAGAGAGGATTCTCTTTGTTCTTGGCTTAGGCCTCCGATTCTTATCAAATATTAACATCTTTATGGCGAATCTTCACTTGACTTATCAATCTGCTAGATTGTGGCATCCTCCATCTTTGTCTTATTCCACGTTCTTCTCTGATTTATTTGTGTCGTGCCTCTTGAGGATTCAAATTCAGAAATGATCATACTCTTTCCTGGATAGGATCGTATCAGAGAATTTCCAAGTTTCCAGAATAGTTTCGTACTAAAAAGTGATCTTTTTACCTTTCTTTCAAAAATCACAACATTTATAGTCAAATGGTTACGAAATTCGACAGGTTGATTTTCAAATCAATAAGTTGATTTTCAATTAAAAAATAAATCAATTGATTGAATAAGTCATAGTTTAGGACTATTGTAGCTAACCTTTTAACCTGTTAAAAATCTATTCAATAGATTAAACGACACATTTTCACTTGTTGAAAAATATTTCAACAGATTAGAAGACACAATAACGACCTTATACATCTAATAAATGCTTCAAGTTACTTCAACAAAGCATGATTCCAAAGCAATGGCTTCAAGTTACTTCAACAAAGTTTCATCAAATCTTCAAGAAACAAACCATCTAGGCTTCGCATGTCAACAACAACTCTAGATGGAACAAACCTAAAAGTCAAGGAAAATTGTCACAAAATGAAAGAACTTATATAATATAAACAATTATTTTAATTGATTTGAAATATTATCCTCGACCGACAAGTTCAATCATCGGACGGTCATGCAGAGGAGGGTCATGTTCTGCATTTAAATTATAATCAATTGTAGATTGTGGTCCAACTATATCCTATGGAACTGGGATGGTTTAGAGTTGTCACCAGTGACAAAAGATGATCACTAGTGCAAAAAGAGCTTATTATGACAGGTAAAAAGGACTTATTGTGATAGGTATGTTGGCATCATAGTTGCAGGAGTCATAAAAAATACGTTTTTTCTATGACATCGTGAAAATATGTCATAATAAGTCTAACTTACTATGATAGGTATTTCTACACCTAACATAATAAGTGAGTATTTTTTTAATTTTTTTCAATTTTCCTCCATTCATAATAGTATTACCTGAATATAACAATATATAATTTTCAAATAAAAGAATTTCATTGACTTACTTTATCCAAATAATATTATCCAAAACAGACTTACTCTATGAAATTATATATACATAAAGATGTTTTACCTAATAAAACTCTGAAACAAAAGGAAAAAAAAGTAGAGAAGAAACCCTAATGTTGATCCTGTTCGTCGAGAGAAACTTCATCATCATCGTTATTGGCATCTTGGATTTCAAAACCAGCATTGTCATTCTCCAAAGAATCCAAGCATGCAAGTGCCGCTTGAATTAAATTGTAACAAAAACACACTTTTATCACATTCCTCATTAAATTTTATGTTCATACATATTGTTTTAAAAATTTGAAAAACAGAAAAAAAAAATTGATAGGAGATAGTTGCCTGAGTGCGGTTGTCGGCATTGGCAAGTGTGGCAGCCATTTTGGACATAAATGAAGGCGAAGAGGGTCACGACACCATAGCGTTGGAGTCACGTTGCAAACACGACGAGCGGATGGCGCGCAGACGGTATGCGAAAAGCGCGCGGACAGAGGACGAACGATGCGCGAACGACACAATGACGACAATGTGAAACAATAAGGTAATATTACTGTTTGAGAAAGAAAATATACTTCTGGAGAAAGAATTGAGACGAGAAAGAGAAAGAGAAAACAGGGAAGGAAAAAATTAGGGATTTGAAGATATTATTACAGGTTTCTCTAAATCTGTCATAATATATTTTTAACATAATTTCAATTTTGCCACCGCACCCATCTATTATGATAGGTCCTCTGCACTTGTCATAATAAATTTTCCCTTTTCACTTATTATGATAGATCCTTTTTTACTAGTCATAATAATTGTTACTTTTATTACAAAAATGTCACCGGTCAACTTATTATGATAGGTGGCTTATACCTGTCATAATAAGTCGTCATAGATTCCCCTTTTTCCACTAGTGGATGCACTAATCGAGGCTGAGGATGGTGCAACATGAGGTGAAGTCTTCCCTTTTGATATTACGTAACATGTTTAATTTGTAACTGTAAGTGCTTTGATGGCATTGAAGTGCTTGGTACCATTTAGAAAATTATCTAATAATGGATTAGCAATTTTCCTTTAAAAGTAATTTTTTTGTATTGGGAATAATGGATTAGCAATCTAATAACGATCAACTTTTCAAAATAATTAGAAGCCATAAAGATTACAAAATCCATAGGTATTGGGAATAACTTGTAAAATCAACTACTTCTTTTAAAAGGTTTTTTTATCACCATAAATATCAATTAGTTGTTTTTTTGTACATAATTGAAAATATAATGGGGTTAAACCTCAGCTAGTAACGGGGTTTCAAACCTCATGTAGTATAATGAGGTTTAAAACCCTAAACAATAATAGGGTTTTAAATATCGTCTGGGGTTTTAGGCAGTAACGGGATTTCGAATCCCAAGCAGTATCAGGGGTTTTCTAAACCGTTGACAAGGTATGCTTATTTCAGGAGTTGCTAAAAATCTCAGGTAATCTATTAGCGACGCTGACTCTTTTAGAAAAATGACAAATCACGAGAAACGCAGTTGGTGGGGGTTAAAACCCCATAAACGCTGAAAATAACCACAACTAAATACATTTATTTTTGTAGTGTGTTAATGTTGTGATGCATGAAAAGAAACATCAAAGGAACTAGAAATCAGACATAAAGTAAAGATCGGATGGTATGCACTACAAACTGTTGTTACATAAACTTTTTTGGATTATCAATACAACTTCGATGTTATTCTAACTTTTGTATTGTGCATACCACCCTTAGAACTGGTGCAAATAATTTTTTGATTCCTAATTTTGATAACTTCAATTAGGGTGCTCTATTTTCATGTTGTCTCTGTTAGACTTTCCTTCAAGTTTCCGAGCAAAAAAATCTTTAAAATACTGGTTCGCGCTAGTGCTCTTGAACTGTGGTGGTGTTTGATGAGTTATCAAACATGGTGAAGGACCTAAGACAGCATCTTCTCTAGGGCTATAAAATGTTGCAAATGAAAGTCTTTCCTTTTCAGAGTTCACTGTTGCTCGATGTTCAACACTTCGATATGTTCCATTGGTAATAATCTATGCCATATAAAACATGCAAAATTGGAAGTAAATATTATTAGGATATATAAACCACATAGAAAAGAAAAACAATATAATTATGAAATAACTTTTTTTTTTACTGGTTGACATTATGTTTTACCATGTGTTCATGACTCTAATTCAAAGAATAGTTGAACTTTGTAATTTTCTTGCATATGATGAATACAATGCTTTTCGTACATGGAATGAATAAAGAAATGGTTCAAAGTTGAAAACAGTCATTCATTTTTTAAAAATAAAGTGAGAAAATTAAAAAAAAAAATCAAAAGATAAAAAAGATGGTAAGAAATCATAAAAATTGAATAAAAGATTACAAATATAATTTCTCCCAAATGTACCCTAAAAAGATCACCAAAACGTTGATTAATAAATTGCATTAAGTTTAATAGGTGAATTAGATTCTTAACATTTTAAAAGTCTGCTTCCTAACAGTAAATATAAATCCAGAATCTTAAAGTATTGTAAGACAAAGTATTTGGAAGAAATTACTAATTTAAAACTGAAAAATTAAGAAAATCAAGCAAAAGACCACCTAAAAGAACAAAAATGTCCTTGCATATATATTACCTCCATTATGTCACCAACATTGACAACAAAGGCATTAGGCAAGGGCTTAACAGGAACCCACATGCCATCTTTTCTTATCTGCAGCCCTTCGATCTCATTGAGTTGTAAGAGGATGGTGAGAGCATCTCCATCAGAATGATTTGAGAAACCAATGACCTTTTCTGGTTGAGGAAAAGGAGGGTAATAGTTCATCCTCATCCTTTGTATCCCATCTTCAAATAATTCTATCATTTCCCTTTCTTTTACCTCCAAAGCTTTTTCCATTTGCCCAATTATGATCATGGCTACATCTTTCATTTTCTGTGAGTATAGCTCTAGATTGTCTCTGTATAACACAGACCAACACGGCTGTAAAATGCATTTTTTTATGACATAAATAAATGATTACTTCTCTTCTAGTTTCCTAAATTTCATTTAATTAAAATATTAATCAATTTACTTAATCATGTTTTTATTTTAACATAACACCTAAACAATTTTGGTTTTGATTTTTTTTTTGAATCCCATTGACTTTCGATGGAACCATAAACGCCACCGCAGGTGGATTCATTGATTATCATAAAAAGAGATGTGTAGTCTTTTTTTCATAGTTTGAATTTTTTTCCTAAATTGGACTTTTGTTGACAAAGGTTTTAACATATATATTCCTCAATGGAATTCCTTGCTTCAATTATATAACAACCATCTTCTCACATCCAAGTCATCTAAATAATGACTAAATAAACGTTAAATCAAACTCAATTACCTTGTGTTTGGATGGAGCATTTCAACAATGCTTAGAAATTGAAATGTTTTGTATTTGAATTGCTTGTAATTAAATTCCATTCATTTTTTAAATAACTTGTTTGGATAAGGAAATTAAAATACCTGACATTTCAATTTCTTGTTTGAAAAAAAATTGAATTTATTGTGAGATAAAATTTAATTTTAACAATATTTATTTTACGCTTAATTATGTTTTGAGTTCATGATAAATTCGGAAACATGCTCGACAACCCAGATGGGACGGGCAGACCTAACTACGCAACCAGATTGGTTAGACCCGATGACCAACCCGAGCTGGACCAACTAGGAAGCCCAGACAAGCTGGCTGGCCCAATGATCTAGAGGCCTGACGGCTGCACGATTGTGCCGTCAAGTTCGTCAATATGGCCTGGTCCAACCCGTCTAGGTCATTGGCCCAATGCTCCAAACGGGTCCGACGATCAAGACGGGTCCAACGACCTTGACGAGCCCGAAGATATGGACGAGCCCGACAATCCGTCCGGGCCGTCGGGACCGTTTGGATAGTCTAGCCCATACGAGTCGTCGGGCCCGTTTGGATCGTCGGGATCGTTCGGGTCATCGGGCTCGTTCGGTTCATCGTTCCCGTCCGGGTCGTTGGGCCCGTCCAAATCATTGGGCTCGTTCGGGTCGTCGGGCCTGTCCGAGTCATCGGGCCCATCCAGGTTGTCGGGCTCGTTCGGGTCGTCGAGCTTGTCCATGTTGTCCCACACTTCCGGGTCGTAAGGCATGTCCAAGTCGTTGGGCTCGTCCAGGTTGTCAGGCCCAATGATTTGGAAGGGCTAGTTTGGGTCGTCAGGCTCGTTTGGGGGTCGGGTCCGTCCAGGTCGTCGGGCTCGTCAGGGTTGTCTGGCCCGTCTAGGTCAGGCCCGTCCGGGTCATCGAGCCCGTCTGGATCATCGGGCCCGTTTGGGTCGTTAGGCCCTTCTGGGTCGTCGAGCATGTCCGAGTTGTCGGGCCCATCGGATCATCGGCCCGTCCGGGTCATCGGGCCCGTCTGGGTCGTCGGGCACGTTCGGGTTTCGGGCCCGTCCGGGTCGTCGGGTACGTCTGAGTTGTCTTGCCCGTCCGGATCATCTAGAATGTGAGGTTGAGTGGGAATAATTTCAAATTCCACCTATTTTGAGGGTATTTGAATTTGTACTAATTTAGCTAATTGAAATCCTTCAAAAAAATGCTTGCGTTTGAAATTATTTTTAATTTCTCTATCCAAACAAAGCATTTCATTACAAAGAAATTTAAATTCTTCCAAAAAATGAATTGCTTCATTAAAATACTCTATCGAAACACACTCTTAGCTTATTCCGTTAAGCTTGGATCCCTTCATATCTCGTTAAATCTCAGACCTTCAAATATTCACAAGCTGCATGAATTAAATTGGATCCCCATACATTAACATGTTATTCTTTCAAGCTTGGATCCTCGTACATATGCAAATAATTAAACTAAAATCATTGATTAATGTTGAATCTCCATATATATAAAGGTTAGATCTCCATACATTCACAAGCTATTTAAATAAAAACCATTCATTAATCTCGGGTCTTGGGTAGCTACTCATTAAAGCTCAAATCCTAGATATCCATAAGTTACTTACCCCATAAAATTCACTAAAAGTTCAAATCCAAGTCATCTAATGTCTACTTAGAAGACATTAATTTAAAGTTATTTAATGTATTCTATTAACGATATTAAAGAATTTTGAGTTGAATATGTGAAATTCATTTTAAAATAAAGAAGAGAGAGATTAAAATAGCACACATGGCCAAAAGGCCCACATATGAAAAAGACCTCAAGGCAAAAATAGCCTCAAAAGCCTAATGGGATAGGGCCAACCCATGCCCCAACCTATGTGAGTTGGTATAAGATCAAGATAGACTAGGTTGGATTAGACCTAGGTTGATTTGACTATATCCTCGATATGAACTAACATAGTTGGACTTTTTGAGTCGAGGTAGCTCGGATTGAATCTTGGCTCGAGCCAATTTAACTTGACCTTGGACCTATGTTGACTTGCCTTGAACTTCAAGTCGAGCTGACTCGTCTTGACTTTGGACTCAGGGCCGACTTGTTTAGACCTTCAACAAGGGTCGACTTGTCTTGACCTTCATCCCAAGCTTACACAGATCGAATATTGGCATAGTTCGAGTTAGCTTGACTTTGGGTTAGGCCGACTTGGCTCAACCTTCAACTTGGGCCAACTTGATTCGACCTTCGACCTATGTTGACTTAGCCTGAACTTTGGCCATGACAAGCTCAACTCAACCTTCGACTAGTTTGAATTCACTAAACTTTCAACCTGAGTTGCCTAGGCTCATCCTTTGTCCTAGATAGCTTAGGCTAGTCTCCACCTTCGACCCATGCCGACTCAAATTGAATATGGACCTAGGTTGACTTGGCTTAGTTATGACACCCGATTCACTCGGTCGAGTCCATCTATGTCGGTCTTTGGCCTAGGTCGACCTCCAGCTTGCATCAACCTTTGTTGCCCTTTGGCTAGAGCTGGCTCATCTCAACCTTTTACTCATTTCGGCCTGTCTTGACCTTTAACTTGAGCCGAAAAATCTTGAACTTTGGTCTAGAACAGGGAATTTTGTTCTTCGGTCCAGGTTTATCTGTCTTAACTTTCGGCGAAGACCAATCCATCTTGACCTTCGTCACTTGCATTTTCTCTCAACCTTTGGTTCAGACCAAACCGTCTCTACGTTTAATGTCAATTGTTGACATGGGTCACTAGTCTCAATCTTAGACCTGACCAACTCATCTCGACCTTCAATTTAGACCAACTTTATATTGTATTATCACTATACAAATAAAAATGCACATATAAATTCGTAAAAAAAAATTGACAAAATATAAACATATATAGAACCTGAAAGGATGGGGAAGTTGTGGAAATAAGTGGGGCATTCTGGATTTTCTAGGAAGGCTGTTCATATAGAACATATCATTCCAATCAAGTTTTTGATCTTCACTCACAACAAATAATTGCCCAAAACCCTCCATATTCTCTGAAGTCTGCCAAAACTTTTTCTTCTCTGACATTGGAAGGTTGAAGAATTCCTTAATCTCCAACTTAATTTTCTCCACCAAAGAAGAGCTCACGCCATGGTTTATAATCTAAAAAATATTAAAATTGAAATCCATTAACTGTTTGAGATTATATGCGTTCCAAATAAATTGAAGAATAAAAAGAGAATATGAAACTAACCTGGAAGAATCCCCATTCTTTGCAAGCAAGGTGGAGCTTGGCCAATTCCGAACTCCCAGATTCTTGAGAAAGCAAATTGTGCATGTCAATAACAGGAATCTGAAGGGTGGCATGAGATTGTTGAGAGATGAGGAGCCTTTGTTGTTGATGTTGAGGCTGAAAGTATCTCTGTGGAACATTAGATACACTCTCTTTAGACAACTCTTGAACTGATGGTACCAAGACCGAAGTCCCTGATTCCTTGAACAACTTTTCCATACCCTCTTGGCTCATCTTTATCTCTTCTTCAACTATAAGCCCTGTCTTTTATAATATTATGACTGCCTGACATTGAGATCTATGCGTTGCCTAATTTTGATGTAATTTGATACACGTGGTATCAAATGCTTACAAAAAAATTTAATGTGATATAACCCTCACTTCAACTTTTCTATTAGTCAACATCACTATTCATAAATATCACTTTTGTATGATGAAACTGATACGCCTTGTGGGAATGATAAGTATAATATAAGTTAAGAAGATTAGGTGAGAATTTTTTTAGAAAATTTTGTTACAATCTTATATTATATGTAATTAAATGGTATCCTATGGTCCTGCTTACAGTTATATAGAATTTTTTTTGTACCAGTTCTATTTTTTAAACTTTATTTATAGAAGTAATTTTATTCAGAGCTCACTGTCAGAATTTGGCTTCATGCGGACCCAATTTTGATTGCATCTTTGCCTGCAGACGTCAATTGCGTAATTTAATTCTCAATATAAATTTTTATTATTAAGTGCAAACATTTCGCGTATTTATATGTCTTATAAAAAAACGAATTATGTGAATAATTATTGAAATAAAAAATATTATTAAATATAAAAAAATCATCATTGTAAAATGCCAATTATGAAAATAAATCAGTATTGTTTACTTTAGTCATTTATTATGGATAGTTAATTAAGTTAAAAAAAAGAAGATGTAATATATAAAAAAATACTTACCAAACTGAAAGGTAGAATTACAAGGATTTGTATAAAAGATGTAGTTAAAAGTAGAACTTATTATATTAATTTAATTTTTATAATTTTATTATAAGTTTATTTATGGAAAGTAATTAATTCAGTTTAATATATATTGTTCCTGCAGAGAACAAATAAGATGAGTTAGGCACAAGCGTCACCTTACCATGTAGTCCGCTATCTCCTCAGTTGACTTCTCCTTGGTTGATACATGTCAGCTTGGACCTAGGAGGGGTTACCTTTAGTACCCGTTTTTCTCTGAAGATGGTTTCCACCCGCAGCAAAGCTGGAGTGAACAAGCAGGCGAATGCTGGTCCCACAGGACCTGCTGGCATCACCCCTGACCTGGCCGCGATCCTAGACGGCCAAGCGAAGATGCAACAACCCACATCCCCCCTCACAACCTCACCTCCACCTTCCCTATGATCAACCATCCCATCCCACCTCACCTGCTCCCTCCCCACCAGCCCAGACGCCGCCACCCCTTCACTGGCTTTATCGCCAACACCCTTCTTCCAGCCCAGTGGGAACCTTTCACCCTGGATCGCTATACTGGCGAAACTGACCCTGACGAACACCTTAAAGTCTACATCACCCATGTCGCCCTATACACATCCCAATACGCAGTCTTTTGCAAAGCCTTCCCCACCACCCTCAAGGGCCCTGCCTTAGAATGGTTCACAACCCTTCCACCTTACTCAATCGACAGTTTCGACGTCCTCTCCCACATGTTCTCTACCCATTTCGCTGGCAGCCGCCCACACTAAACTACCACCATATCCCTCCTAGGCATCCGACAAGAACAAAACGAACCACTCAGAGCGTTCATAGATCGCTTCAACAAGGCAACCCTTCGTACACCACACCTAAACCAGGAAATGATCCTCCACTACATGGCCCTTACCTTACAACCCGGCCCCTTTGCCAACAACGTCTATCTCCACCCACCTGCCTCCATGCACGAACTCAAGTTACGTGCAGCTGACTATGTTCGCATGGAGGAAATGCAAACCCTCCACACCAAATTTTACAACGACTATGCAGCCACCACCGCCAACCCCACCCCACAGCCTAACCCACGTCCTGATACCTGCCCACGCGAACCCCGCCAACCTCGCTTCACCAGATACGCCCCTCTTACCGTAGCCCGCTCCTGCATCCTCGACGAAGCCCTACAAGCCGATCTAATCCCTCCACCACGCAAGACAACCACACCTCCCAATGCCGATATGACCAAATATTGCCGCTATCACCGCAACCATGGCCACACTATAGAAGAATGCAAAGCACTCCAGGATAAAATAGAAGAACTGGTCCGTGCTGGCCACTTTCGCTGCTTCATCCGAAGAGACGACCACTCCTCCTCTCGAACCTGCCACCCCCCGATCCGATCACAGACGTCCTTCACATGACGCTCGTCATGACAGACACCCACCCAACCCACCAGTCAAGAACTGGAGCCGGCCCACACCGACATCACCCCGACCAATCCTCCCCTACGTGGCACCATTAACACCATCTCTGGTGGCTTCGCAAGCGGAGGATCCACCTCTTTTGCCAGGAAAAGACACCTCTGCCATATACAATCCATCAACCACATCACCCATTCCCACTACAGACGCCGTATGCCTCCTATCGTCTTCACAGATGATGACTTCCACGGCCTCGACCACCAACAAGATGACCCCATGGTCATCATTGCTGAAATCGAAAATTACACTGTCAAGAAAGTCCTAGTTGATCAGGGCAGCTCTGTTGATATCCTCTACTGGGCCACCTACCAAAAACTTCAACTTCCTGATACCGCCATTGTCCCATATGACAAGCCAATATATGGCTTTTCTGGTGAACAAGTATCCACCCGGGGCTACATTGACCTCCACACCGTCTTTCGGGAGGGAACGCAAACTAAAACCATCCCAATCCGCTTCCTCATCGTCGACGCGCCAACATCCTATAACATCCTCCTGGGCCGTCCTTCCCTCAATACCCTTGGCGTCGTCATTTCCACTCCTCACTTAGCCATGAAGTTCCCTGCCCCGTCCGGCGACATCCTTACCATCCACTACGATATAGCTTGCGACCACAACTCCCAATCCAACAAACCAACCATATCGAGAGACCCCTTGGCTCCAGCATAGCTCTATTCGGCGAAGACCTTGACCCCAGAATAGGTCGGGATGTTCACCTTGAACCAGTTGAGGACACCTCACCTCTAGAGCTTCCCAATGGTCAGTCTATTAACCAAGGCACCAGTTTAAACTCTGACGAGCGTGCCACCATCACACCCATCCTTATCAACAACACCGATCTTTTCGCCTGGTCAGCCGCTGACCTCCCTGGAGTGGACCCCCAAATAGCATCCCACAAACTATCCATATATAAAGAAGGCCGCTATGTATCCCAGAAAAAATGCAAGCTTGGCGAAGAACGCCAGCAAGCAGCCAATGTTGAAGCCGACAAGCTACTAAACGCAGGATTTATAGAAGAAGCTCAGTACACCACTTGGCTTTCTAACGTTGTCTTGGTGAAGAAAGCCAATGGCAAATGGCGGATGTGCGTAGACTACACAGACTTGAACAAGGCTTGCCCTCGTGACGCTTACCCCTTACCCAACATCGATCGACTCGTGGACGGTGTGGCAGGGAACAAGGTGCTTAGTTTTTTGGATGCATATTCAGGATATAACCAAATCCCCATGGCCGCATCAGACATGCACAAAACCGCCTTCATCACGGACGATGCCAACTACTTCTATAGGGGCATGCCATTTGGCCTCAAAAACGCCGGAGCAACTTACCAACGATTAATGGACAAGGTGTTCAGCCACCTAATGGGACATTGTGTCGAAGTATACGTCGACGATATGGTTGTCAAGTCCCCAAGTCATCACCAACATGTTGAAGACCTGTCAGCAGTTTTCTCCGCGCTACACCAATACAACCTTCGACTCAACCCCGACAAATGTGTATTCGGCGTTGACCGGGGTAAATTCCTTGGTTTTATGTTAACCCAACGCGGCATAGAGGCCAACCTTGAAAAATGCAAGGCTATCATCGAAATGCGCAGCCCCACTACTGTTAAAGAGGTCCAACGTCTCATTGGCCGTCTCACAGCCATTTCCCGTTTCCTACCCAAACTAGCCGAACAAACCCAACCCATAATCCAACTCCTAAAGAAATCCACCCGGTTCACGTGGACTGATGATTGTGAACAAATATTCCAAAAACTAAAAACAACCCTAACCTCCCCACCTATCCTCCACAAGTCGTACACTCATCAACCCCTGCTTGTATACATCACAGCCACTGATTATATCGTCAGCGCCGCGCTGGTCCAAGAAATAGAAGGCACACAGCATCCTGTGTATTTTGTGAGCGAAACGTTGCAAGATCCTGAAACCAGATATCAAATGGTAGAAAAGCTAGCCCTATCTTTTGTCCACGCAGCACGCCGCCTACGCCCATATTTCCAAAACCACACCATAACCGTTAAGACCGACTACCCAATCCAAAAAATATTACAAAAACCAGATCTGGCCGGACGCATGTCATCATGGGCCGTGGAACTATCAGAATTCAACATACGCTATGAACCCCACGGCCCCATCAAAGCCCAGTGTCTCTTAGACTTCGTCAATGACCTACAACAAACACCCATAGAGGACTAGTGGACGCTTCATGTAGATGGTTCGTCAAATCCAAGGGGTGTCGGCGCCGGCATCGTCTTAGAAGGCCCCAACGACATCCTCATTGAAAAATCCCTTCACTTTGCTTTCAAAACGTCAAATAACCAAGCCGAATACGAAGCCATCCTCGCCGGCCTTTCCCTACCCCGCGAGGTAGGCGTCAAAAGATTAACTTGCAAAACCGACTCCAAACTTACTATAGGTCATCTAAATGACGAGTTTCAGATCAAAGTCCCCATCCTTCTATAGTATTACCATCTGGTCCGCGCAGTCATTCAATCCGCCTTCGAACAAGTTCGCGTCGAACACATCCCAAGAACCGACAACGTCAGGGTCGATATCCTTTCCAAATTAGCCAGCACCAAGCTAAAAAACCGTCACCGATCCTTACTACAACAAACACTATCCACACCTTCCATCACACACACTTGTCAAAACTTAACCCACATCCCAGCTAACAGCGTCACCCCCTCCCAAAGCCAAAACTGGACCACCCCCTACATCCAGTACCTCAAAACCGGCAACCCCCCTAGACGCTGACAAAACTTGGCTGGCTAAGGCCGCCAGGTACACCATGATAGGCGATGACCTCTATAAACGCGGATATGGCCAGCCCCTCCTTAAATGTGTCACGGCAAAGCAAGCCCAATATATTATCAAAGAGCTACACGAAGGTATTTGTGGTTATCATTCCGGCGCACGCACCATGGCTACTAGAGTTCTTAGAGTCGGATATTTCTGGCCGACCATAGAAGCAGACTGCCAGGATTATGTCAGGAAATGCAAACCATGTCAAAAACATGGCAACCTTATTCACCAGAAACAAGAACAACTACACCACATACTATCCCCATGGCCATTCGCTAAGTGGGGAAAGGACATTCTCGGCCCCTTTTCACCCGACAAGGGGCAGGTAAAATTCCTAATTGTAGGCGTCGATTACTTCACTAAATGGATAGAAGCTAAGCCGCTAACTACCATCACGGCCCAGCAAGTTCAACAATTTGTGTGGAAGGACATAATATGCAGATATGGCGTGCCACATACTATCATAACAGACAATGGCCGACAATTTATTGACAAAGAGTTAGCCAAATTTTACACTAGTCTAGCCATCATGCACATCACAAGTTCTGTAGAACATCCACAAACCAATGAACAAGCAGAGGTGGCAAATAAAGTTATCCTCGTAGAGCTGCACAAGAGATTGGATACCGCCAAAGGCCGATGGCCCGAAGAATTAATAGAAATACTGTGGGCTTACAAATGCACCCCTCAATCATCAACAAACGAATCCCCATTCAGTTTAGTCAACGGCGCAGACGCCATGATACCAGTAGAAATTGGCGAACCATCCCTGCGCCGAGAACTGTACGACCCAACCCACAATCACCAAAACATGGCCTTACATCTCGACCTTCTACCTGAACTCAGAGAAAAAGCCCAGATACGCAATTTAGCTGCCAAACAACGAGCTGCCAGGAAATATAATGCAAATCTATGTCCACGATCGTTCGTCATCGGGGACCTAGTATGGAGAATGGCCAGCAGTGCTAGAAAGAAGGATGGCAAGTTCTCCGCCAATTGGGACGGCCCG
>Ga0214542_1003968_pt1 | contig 29671 bp, 10 predicted proteins | sample CNSS1metaG_FD_160096 | JGI IMG/M metagenome (GOLD analysis project Ga0214542, IMG submission 160096) | Root nodule microbial communities from cowpea collected in UCLA plant growth center, Los Angeles, California, USA - CNSS1 | ecosystem: Host-associated > Plants > Roots > Nodule | place: USA...
TGTACTACGACTTTATAAATTAGATACTTCATTGATAAGTATCCTAAAGTATCAGACACGTATATGTATCGGACTCAGATACGTGACTCAAGTTAAAGTATTGGTGCATCATAGTTTTTAGTTAATGGTAAATAAAAAAGGGTGAAATAAAATTTTCTTAAATAATGACAAATTTTAGTAACCAAAAATATGTTAGAGACTAATTTCCTATTTAGATACCAATTATATTGGTGGTAAAAACCTTGGTAGCTAATGTTAGTGACCAATTTAGAAACAAATTATTTTGGTAGTCAAAATCTTGGTAACTAATGTTAGTGACCAATTTAGAAATCAATTCATAATAGAAACTATTTAATTATCAATTTAGAGACCAATTATAATTTTTTAGAATTATTTTAGTTGTCAATAATTTTTTAGTTTTTAAATTGGTACCTAAATTGGACACTATATAGTGACTAATTATTTTTTGTCACTAAAATTGGTCATTATTCAAAGATTTTCTTATAGTGTACTACGACTTTATAAATTAGATACTTCATTGATAAGTATCCTAAAGTATCAGACACGTATATGTATCGGACTCAGATACGTGACTCAAGTTAAAGTATTGGTGCATCATAGTTTTTAGTTAATGTTAAATAAAAAAGGGTGAAATAAAATTTTCTTCCAAGATTCTCAAACTTTAATTTTAGCAAACAAAAGATGAAATAAAAAGTAGAAAAAGAAGGAAGAGTTCAATTTGGTTTTTATTTATCGCATTCCTCCTCATGAGCCAAACAACCCAACCAACGTACTTTCTACCTTTGTTTGTTTCTGATATAGAAAATAGTGAGATGATTCTAATAATTAGAAACAATATCTCTTCTAATGATTAGAATCAATATTATTGATGAAGATTGACATTGTGCTCTGCAATTCTTTTTGTTCATTACAATTAAGACCATTAGTTTGGGATCGAACAAAAAAAGAGATATTCTTTACACTTCCTGTTTCTCTCCCATTACCACCTACATAGACAAATCTCCTTTATACCTTTGTTGGGAAAACGAGATGGTGATATTGATATAGAAAAGAACATATATTATAAAATTTGGAAGCTATGTTACTGTCAGTTTCTATTTCTTTTGATTTATTTTTTTCATTTTACATTATATTTTTTAATCATAAACAAATATTTCTCACATTTCTTTTAGTGTCTATCCAGTCGCTCGCATCGCGTAACACTCATTTTCAATTTTTTTTTCTAATATATATATATATATAAAGAACCAAAAATAAAAAATAATTAAAAATACTAAAAAACATAAAAATGTTTTCAAAATTATAAAAAAATAAAAAATTAAATCAACAATTTCTAGAAGGTTGTTAAAGAACTACGTAACCTAATTCTCCATTGTGAATGAAGATATGTAGGAGTAACGATTAATCCTCGTCAGACCCAAAAAACTAAACAATTATTTTTGTCTCTTTTGAACATTCTTTTATAAATTTTTTTGGGAAAATAAAATATTTTGAAAACTATATAACTTTTGCACATTTAATTAGAGGTACCGTCTTAGGACGAGCTTTGTAGGGTGCTAACCCTACGTATAACCGACTTCCGGACCCAAAATCTAGTTTTCGCAGACATTGTTTTATCTTTTCAGTTTTTTCGAAGTTCTCCAAAATAAATTATATGGTGGTGACTCCACATTCTTTGTATTGTTCAAATTTTATTTTTGGTTCGTTGTCTCGTCACGATTTCGGTTGCGACAATGATAAAAATAAACAACAAATAAAAATATTAAAAAAATGATCAAATAGAAACAATTTGATAAACTGTTAAATGAAATTGCACAAAGGAATACAAATGGATAGTTGTTAAGGATATGGTAAGATAAAAAAATATAGTATAGTTAAGGGTATGATAAGATGAAAAAGAATTTAGAGATCAATAAAATTTTTCAAATATCAACCTAGTGGAACGTGTGAGAGACAATAGAAATTGTTTTAGCAAAACAAAAGAGTTTTTCAAATAAAACAAAAAATAATAATAATAATAATAATAGAATAAAGATGATAAGTTTTTTATATTATCTAATAGATGAAAGGCTTATGTTATTCAACACTTAATTTACACGATTAAACATTCTTATGTTAAAAGAAAATATACAATAAAAAAATATTTAAATAGAGTAGATACATTCACATGTGAGAAACAAAAGATATTTAATTGACATACATAATTTGAACCAAAAGGTATGATCAAAGAAAAAATTTCTAGGAGATGTAAATGAATTTCATAAGTCAAACCAATAGCAAAAATGAAAAAAAAAAAGTGTATAGTATATATATATATATATATATATATATATATATATATATAATGTTACTTAGTAGACTATAAATATTTTAAAAATATAAATATGAATAGGGCGAGAATAAGTATTATGAGAGGTATGTGGACGTGACTGATATGTAATTTGTATCCTCGTCCCCATATATAATTAAAAAAATTGGTCATTCTCCATACTCATACATACTCCATTAATGTAGGAATTTTTCGTACAAAAAAAGTTTGGACAATAACGAATTTATTTATCATTCAACTAATATAAAATATATGAAATATGAAAAACTCTATAATAGTTAAAATCTACATGTAGTAGACGTTGAAATCTATTTCCTATATAAATAATATATTTAATTAATTAGTCGGATGGTACTCACTTTCGTTTAGATGTGTCAGTTTGATACTTACTTTTAAAAGTGTGTCAATTGCGTCCCAACTTTTAAAAAAAATGCTTCAATTAGGTTTCTTTTAGAACAAAATTTAGTGGTAAAAGTCGTGAATAACAAAACATGAGTTAACAATTATAAAAATATAATGTTATAACATCATTTTCAATAAAAAATATCAGTATAACATTTTCAATAATACTTATATTTTTTAATTGGGATCTAATTGAAACATTTTTTTATAAGTTGAGATGTAATTAACATATTTTTAAAAACGAATATCAAACTGACACATCCAAACAAAAATTAATGTCATTCAAACAAAAGTCGATGTCATCCGACTAATTAAAACTAAATAATAAATACATGGATAAGTTAACCAATACAAAATGTTAGAAAATAACCTAAAAAAAGTTGATATTGATTTATAGCATGTTATAGTGGCGGTGGGTGTGGAGTTTGTGTCTGTCCTTGTGTTTCTCTGTATCAAAGACCACTTGAACTTCACAATGGTCTTAATCAACATATGCATCTTCAACCTTTGATTGTTTCCGAGACTTAAATATTTTTATTTCTTAATTTCGTTTATTTAAATTTTTTCCCTGTAATCTTCTAAAATATTTTAGTCCAATATTATATATCAAGAAAAACCTAACATCTTTTCAATGAATAGTAGTGTGGAATTATTTAATATTTTTGAGAAAAACAAAGAACCAAATGTACAATTAATTTTTCATAGGAATTAAAATTTAATAAAATTATGAGGATAACAATGAATTTAAGTCCTTTATTTTTAACTTTTAAAAATGCATATCATGTGTTTTACTTTGTATTAATATTCTGATCCTTTTAGTATAAAATTACATTCAATACACGAGGGATGGTAAATTCTGTCTTGCTCATTTGGGACCAACTTCACATATCAACATTAATTGTTAAAGTACTCACAAAATATTAAGTTTTGTATTGTAATTTGAGTATTTGTTTTTATATTTATGATTTAAAAGAATTTTATTTTGTTAAGTAGTGCACTTTTTATATTTATATATATATATATATATATATATATATATATATATAATGTATTATTAACTATATTTTCTTTTATTTTTAGTTAATGAAGTTTTAAATGTCGACATATAAGGATTATTATACTTGATTTAAAAGATTTTTTTATAATATCATTGATTAGATTAAACTGAAATAATTTTGCATATATGTTTAGTGGTCTTAGAAAAATGATTTTTTTTCCAATACCAATATACATAATCTTGAATTCAAATTTTGAAAATGCATCTTGTTAACTACTCAACGTGTTTGGGTGCTAATAATTCATAGCCATATCTAATTCAACTGTCTTCTCTAAAAAAATGATTTTAATTATTATATTTATTTTCAATTCAATCTTATCGAGTAAAATAAAATATTAAATATTTTCAAAAAGACTTTAATAATACGAAAAATTAATATTACTTAATAATAATATTACTTCTATTTATTATATATTTTATTTGAATATGAAAACATCTTAAATGTGCTATTGCATTAAATTAAATATCTAAACAAAATTGCTTCTTATGAAATGAAGATGCATGTAGTTCCTTCTAGTATATGTATACACACACAACACAAAAAGTAGCTAATTATGATTTGAGTATTTATTAGCATAAGTGAATTCACACGAAGTCACAAAATAATAACTTTAAATATAGTTTTTTTAATCTGTTTACAGGTATATTTAAGTATCAGTCGATGCAACAAAATAAGATTAAGATTAAGTTTAGTTTGAATGAGATGAATGTCTTTCATATGTAAAAAGACAATTATATTTTGATAATTTTTTTAGAGTTAAATATGTTATTGTCCCTTAAATTTCAGTGAAATTTGAAATTAGTCTATTTCGAAATTTTGAACCAATTTAGTTCTTCAACTTTTGAAATACGTGGATTTAGTTATTTTAATCAAATTTTGTTAAGTTTATTCGATGTTTCGTACGCATTTCAAAATTGTATTTGAGTTGTTTATACTATTTGATACATTTTTGTTTTAATGTTAAGTCAAATATTATTATAAAATACGCTTAAAATGTCAACTAAATTTTAAAAAAATTGATTAAAATGATTAAATCCATGTATTTTAAAAGATGAATGACTAAATTGGTCAAAAAATTTTGAAATGAACTAATTCAGAAATTGACTGAAAGTCAAATGATCAAAAATATATTTAACCCATCTTTTATAGTGATATCTTCTAAATAATTTTAAAATATAAAGTAAAAACTTTATATGAAATTGTTAAAATTTAATTATTAGAAAATCATTTTCTTAGAACATAGAAACGGAAGATAGAAGAATAGAGGTATATAATTGATGTTTTAGATTAAAATGAGTAAATTGAAAAATGTATGTATGGATTTGAATGAGTTGAAGACAAAGTAGCTTGATGTTGGGTTTGACCGTGTAATATGTTAGACAAAGCATGTGGCATGCACTGTTTGATAAGAGAGAGAATATGAAAAGTGAAGCAACCTAGGACGTGTGTCAAGGCTTAGAGCTCAATACAAAATCCAATTTCCTCACATGGCTGTCCTACACGTGGAAAAAGTAGGGACACAAACATTGGACTTTGGTTCTTCACTCCTATTGGAATGTACCTTCACTACATACACTACTTATATATTCTATATTTTTTTTTCCTCTTTTATAAATTAAATTGGATTTAGAATGAGCTTTTATCAGTATTTAAAAAAATTAATTAGATTAAAATTCTCCCAAATAATCAAGTCTTTTCACCATAAATAATTAAAATTTTGTTAATGTTTTCTTTGTCTTCTTTAACTCAAGAATAAAAGATTGTGTCCTATCATAATAGAAATTGATTATTCATTTTCACTTAGGTTAAAACTAGGTTCATATATTTTCAAGCATATAGAAAGATAATACTGAGATATATGATCGAACATAGTTGATTCAGTACTTAGTGTCAAAAGTAATCTAAATGTAAGTTTTACGTTGAATAAAAATAATAAAATTAAATATAATATAAAAAAAATATATATAAAATATATATATAATATATATATATATATATATATATATAAATAAATAAAGGATGAGAATGTGAATGGTATATATATATATATATATATATATGGAATAAGAATGTGAACTTGTTCTGGTGGATCAATATGTAAGACAACAAAACAAGTGTGAGACGGAGTTGAGATATAATCCGTCGCTTAACCTGTATATAATTTGCAGTTTGCGCGGGTTGACCTGCGACTCACATAAAGAAAAAAAAATGTGCACTTCTTTATATTGATTACTTTCCTTATGATCTTTTGTAGTGGAAAAAACAAGTGTTATGTATTTTTTAACGTGTTAAAATTTGAAAAAAAAAATTCATTGTGCATGTCAAAGTACGAATATGAATATGATGAAAATGTTAAGTTATAAATTTATCATTCAACCCCCTAAAGTCTTTGTTTCATTTTGTGAACTTGTTAGAGTTTCTCAATTTGTTGAACATTGAAAACTTTGTCACAAGAAATTAAAAAAAAATGGATTGTCCTGTGGATCTGTAGATAATCTATGCAGGACAAATCAGACTTTTCAACCCACATTTTCAATGCCGAGCGGACTAGTCCAACCCACATTTCGTGAGCTAAGTGTGGAACGAACTTAAATGTAACGATCGATCCACGTTGTCACTCCTAATATTTTCTTTCTTTAATAAATTTCTCTTTGAATTTTATTTATTTATCAATATCTAAAGTTTGTCCACAAGTAATATGATCAAATTGTCTATTATGGGATCAGGTGGGCTAATGAACTATCTAGTTATATAATAAAACAAAAATGGACTAAAATCTTGATTTAATTAATATTTTGACTAAAATCTTGGTTGTTATATTATTATATTAAAATCTTGACTAAAATCGCCTGATATATATATATATATATATATATATATATATATATATATATATATATAATTATTTTAATTAAGTTTTATTAATTTTTATTTTATCTTATCAAGTATTCAAAAGTTTATAATTTTTTTTTAATTGATATCCTGTTCTATGATTTTATTCAGATGTGTATTCAACAATCAAAATAATCTGTTATTTTATATTAACTTAAATATTCACGTAACGTAACCTTCTGATTCTTAACACATAAAGATAAATAAATAAAAATATAATAATATAATAATTATATCACTTAATAAATAGAAAATTAAACTATAAAATTCGATTAAAAATGAAAAAAGGAAATTAAATATTTAATTAAAAAATCAGTAAAAAACTAATTAAAATTATCTAAGTCTATTAAAAACTTAAACCTTAATTAAAGTTATTAATCTTTTACAAACATTGAGATTGAGATTTTGTTTATTAATTTCCAGCAAAAAAAAAAAATTCAGCAAACAGTTTGAATTGAACTTGAAGTTTTGGTTTTTGAACCAATTTTTTCTTTTTTGCGAGATTCAATCAATTATAATGATTTGAAAGGAAGCAAAGACATGGATTCTTTATTAAGAAAATCTAATGTTAATGATTGTGTTTGAAATTTCACTGGAAGAAAAGATTAGACAGAGATGCTACACTCGATTAAAAAGACATCAACACACACAAAAAAAAAAGTTATTAATTATGCCAAATTCTTAAGATATCAAAAATCGTTTTTATCACGGCAAATGATTCACTATTTTATATTCAAATGAAATTGATGTACAGCTAATACCACTAACACTTACAATTCAAATTGAATTCTTAATATTATAATTAAGACATGTTAATTTTAGGAACTAACTAGACTTCGAATTTTTTTAGTTTAAAAAATAATAAATCGTGTTTCTTTTTGACAAAAATTAGTCATTGGGAAAATTGATAAATATTTCGTACAAATAAAATAATGTTAAATGAATACTATATTAATAGATAAGACATGTGGTCCTTGTTAAACACGAACACAATTTTTATAATTTAAAGAATTAAATTTAAAATGCTATTAGGGTTTTCTTTGTTCTAAATAATGGAGTGAGTACAAGTGTTATTAAAGATATTTAACTTCAATGTTTGGTCCAAAATAAAAGAAATGTACTTTGGGGTGAATGATTTTTCCCTCAACTTCCAATTTAAAATTTGAATTATTTTTAAGTCTTAAGATTTGTTTGTACCCATATTAAGATTCCTTATTTGAATATTAAAATAATGATGAATGGTGTACGTGATATTATGTTTATTTTGTTTTTAATTTTTTTCTTGTATGTGCATATGCAATTATATAAGAAAGAGTAAACAAAAATTATTGTTAAAAAGTTATTTTTGTGTAAACATTTTGCATTAGGATAAATTATACACACACAAACTTTGAGGTTTCTTGAAGAAAACACTTAACCTATTAAAAATTAAACTGCACTTTATTCCATTTGTGTGTTTTACTTCCACTGAAAGAAATCCTATATAATTTACTGATCAAAAAGTAATTTTGTCTTTTCTAAACTTGATTTTGTTGAGCTTTATTGTAACTTTGTGATATGGATATTTCAATTGTTTAGCTATATTTTGTACTTCATTTCTTAAAATCTTATACCAAAATAATTGGATAACTTAGTATTTTAATATGTTGATAATGACTTGTTATTTCTGTATATGAATGAAATTAAAAAACATTTTTTCATTTAAGATTTTGTACTGAAAATATTAAAACAACAGTTTTTTATTTTCATTATCAGAAAAAAATGAAAATTAATACAATATACATGATATAACTTAAAAAAAAATTGTTTCAAGTTCATGCAACCTTTCTCAAAAAGAAAAAAGCATATGTACAGTAGGACTTGATCACCCTCCATGACTGGACGATCCAAGAAAAAACGATGGAAGATCGTCTGCAACGGTTGGTACAGGCGATCTTATATCACATTGATTTTGTCAATAACTAACTAGAAATCACATTAAGATTCATCTTCATGTAGCCCTTGACAACATCAGCCATGACTTGCTATTCTCATATGGCTGTTAGGGCGCAAAGTCATAACTGATCACGGAGCACACGCACGACCTCGTTAGTCGGGCGGCGAAGCGAAAGAATCAAACATTTGTAGTTAAAGTAAAACAAGTTAGTAATTAAGTTTAAAAACCAATTGAGCCTCAATTAAGAAAATCTTAATCACATGCCCACATAAAAAACTATAAATAGTACCCCAAGGTAAGTTAGTAAAGACTTTTACTTCGCATTTATGACAACATTAATTGTTAATTCCGAACGAACTTGAACTGACTTTGACTTAAGCATCAGAGTCTAATTTACATGTATCCGAATTGTCTGAAAATCCGAACAGAAAGAAATAGAAGAACCGAGTAGTGACGAGAAAAAGAAAAAAGACAAGTGTGTTTGGATAATCACTCGGTCTCTATACCCGAAACACATATAAATACAACTCTCTAACATCATCTTTCAAACATATTATTTATTAGTATCTTAAAATTTATTATAAATTACAACTTTTAAACAATCTTATTTTTTATTTACTGATTTTTTTAATTAATTTAACATTTTTAATAAACTTTAACAAACAATAAAATATGTCTTAGAGAAAATGCACCCCTAACTCATGATAAATTTGGTTTGGTGTGTACAAAGAATTCACATTCTTTAATTTAAAAAAAGAAAGAGAATTTCATATTCTTCTCTGCCCCTCTCCCAGTCAATGAAAAATTGATTATAAAAAAGGGTTGTTAGGATAATAATATTTTGTAAATAAATATAGGTAAAGTGTTGTTTTTTGATAAAGCTTAAGGGACCAGCACGTAATTTCCACCCACCATGATAAGCATTTAACATTGTTTGAAAATTGATCCCACCTAAAACTAAACACCCATCCATAATTGCTCTGTTTTTCGCACTACTTTTTTTTTCCTTTCCTATCTTACTTAAAAAAAATTAGGTTATGGAAATATAATAAGAATTATATTAGAACTTTCATGATAGAATTTTAGTTTAATTAAATTTTAAGTTTCAATAAATATAAAATCTTTTAATTGAATTTCGTTAATTTTTTAATTTATTTTTTATTATTTTTTTATGTTAAGAAATATGAGATTTTGTGATTAATATTAAAATGATACCGTGATTATTTAAATATTTACTGTGAACACTCACAAGAGTTTTACTATATTTTCGATCTTCTAGTAGAAATAATTTCTTAATATCAAGGTATCTGGGAACTATTGCAAATGTCACCACAATTTCAGAGGAAGTGTGTATGCAAAAGACACTCTTCCACTCAAGTGGACGTTACGTGATTATAAAAGTTGTAATAAATATATAATTAATTAATTACCTTGTGAGCAATGTTATTTTATGGACTTTTACCTTATTGAGTTTTGACTACTAGATGATTATTTTTGTTAATCTCTTTCGGATTCTACTAATCAGTTTTACATATTAATCTTTGTAATTACATATGGTCCATGTTGATTTTAGCTGACTATGTTTACCCAGTCTCGACTACATATTCAATTTGTTCGTCTAACATGTCTTCACTAATGAGTGTGAAATGAACTGTCTCTTAATCGCTATAAATGATGATATAGAAGTCATTCGAGAATATGATAAAACTTGTTATCTAGTATGTTTTCAATACAAACAATAAATGTTACTCGTTATTTTATACTAAGTACAATATATTTTTATATTAATAACAAGATTTTACATTTTTTAATACATCCATATAATTAAATAAGATAACAATCCAAAATAACAACGTTATTTAAACAAATCAAATACTGTAGACTTAATTGAAAAATTAATACAAAATTAAAGTACTTACAAGAGAACTTAATTAAAAATATTTAAATTTATATCAAATCTTTATTTTCTAATTATTAATAGAAAAGTATCACACGCACTTAACTAATACACAAAACTTTATCTCATTTTATTCGAATTAAACGAGCATTCTATTTGATTTGTTTTGAATAGTTGGATTGTAACTAATCCTTGAATCTAGATACAATTTGAAAAGGGTTTTTGATTGATAATAATAATAATAATAATAAGATCTAAGTTAGATTAGATTAGATTAGATGAAACGTAACTTTATTAAATTTGTTGATGGAAGGCATGACTTTGTGGGCAAGATATGGTTTTCTTAATTTCTTTTTATATCCAAAAAATAATAATAAATAATAATTTTTTGTTTCCGTCACTAACTCACGGGTAAGGAAAGTGTTTCCTAACTGAGGCAGGTGGCTACCTGCTACAATGACCAATCCCCACTCTCACGTGACTCTCTCACGTGACACTCTCTGCTTTCAGATTCTACCATGTAATCAACAACATCTTCTTTTTCTTTATTACACATTACACATTCCATGCATAAACATTATGTCATCAATGCCAATACATCACACACCATACCCTTTTTATACAACACCAACAAATATCTTCCTTTTTTTTTCTATTAAATTCAATTCACTTTTTTTAATCATATATATATAACAAAATTACTCAATTATCCTTGCTTGGTATAATGATTTTTGCCATAAAATACTTTTTTTTTCTTAAACAAGACTTGATTCTAGCAATTTCAACGATCTAAATAAAAATTATTTTTTAAAAAATATTTTTGTAGTGAAACAGAAGGCTATATAATAAAACCTAATTCAACGTTATGGGGTCTAAGTACGTTTAATTATTATGTTTTTAAATAGTTTAGTATCTTTTTAATGTTATTATTCTCCATCTTTTTAGATAACTATTGTGATCATGGTTTATTTCTATACATAGAATTATGACTTTTTTTTTTCTTTTGATGGGTAATTATAAATGCTAATTCAACATTCAACATGGAATGCATGCAAATAACTTTAATCCTTATATAATTATTATCATCAATTAAATTTGTTTATGTTTTGTTTGATGGACAAAAATTGGCTATCCCAATTTTTCTTTAGTTTAAAATTAACTCCATTGAATTTTTTTTCTTAAATCCTAAATTCTTGAACATTAAATTCACTACTTATATAGAAAAAATAATTACTTTCCTTTCTCCACAATCTCCTCACCAAAACTCACATGAACACCAAACCCTCCAACCACTATGATCTTAGATGAAAAATATTCACAAACACATTGATTTTTTCTACACCTATTTATAGTACATTTATATTTTTTTATTTCTCTTTTATTATTATATACATAACCTATAAATCTACTATTTTTATTATTTTTCTAAGTGTACACTAGATGTTAATACATCTTTATAGTATCCATGAATCATTACTCCTGTTAGATTTTGATTTTGTTAAGGATTTTGAATATTTTAAAGATGTTTGATATTAAAATTTAAGAGGATTGTTATAATCTGATGATAATATTTCAGGTTTGACGAAAAAAAAAATCGTGAAAAAGAATATATGAATAATTAAATTGTTTTAATAAAATAGATGTATGACTAATTACTCATCACAGCACTTGCTGATTTACGGGGAGATTGAATTCTATCCTTAATTATAAACACAACTTGTGTATTATTTTAGAAATATTATTATGGTTCAAATAAAACAAAAAGCAAAAGGGGACATTAAATCGTCTTAAAATTAATTTAATGTTTTTCTTGTTAACTTTTTCTTACTCTGCAAATAATTAAGATGATTGTGAGGTTGATATTTTCAAAGAAGTAATTGGCATTATATATTTTGAAAGTCTGGAATCTTTATTTCTCTGCCTCTTTCTAATCTACAAGCCTTCTTGTTTAAACAATAAATATATTGTTGTTTAATAAAATAATATTATAATAATTGGTGGGTATTTATGAACAAAAATCAACAACTTTTTGTTGGTCACACTTCAATTTTGTCAATGGAAGCAACCCTAATTAACTCCAAACTAAAGACATTCAATGAATTTAACAGATTTTTTTAATAAAAAAGGATAAAAATAAGAAAATTGAAGAAAAAAGAGTTCCACTTCAGTGGCATTAAGGGTAATTAGAAGGAAGATTAAGGGCATAATAAGTGACACAATATTTCATTTTGAGAAAAAAGACAAAAAGGAGGTCAGCGGAAACATAAAGGTTTGGCCGTCCAACACTGTCTTTGCAGCTTTAAATAGGAAAATTAATTAATTTGAGAATAAAAAAAGAAAAAGAGAACACTTTATTTTCTATAAATTTGATTGCTTTACAACAAATTTACCATAATAACCATGGATTCAAATGGGTACACACATTTTGATTTTGATTTTGATTTTCAGAATTTTTAATTGCCCCTCACGGACGCCAAATTCTTCTTAACCAAATTGTATTTATCGGGTTTAGGAATTTATTCAAATCAAATAAAATCTTTAATATATTTTATTTGTTTAATTGAAACACACTTTATTATTACACTTTTTTTTTCTTCCTGAATGATGATAATAATTATTATTATTATCGGTATTGTTATTTAGCTTTTAATTGCTGTAACAGTAGTATTTATTTTGAGCTTTCCATTTTTCTTTCTTTTTCAACTCTCAATTCAAGCAGCTTTGGAAAAACCAACCAGCCAACGAGTATTTTTCACCTTCTGAAATTTGTAAGTGGCTTCAATTTTCCAGAGCAAACAGTGTATTTTTTTCTTCTTTTTTTGTGTATTTTTTTTTCTTCTTTTTGTGTTTTCACTCTCTGGGGTGAGTCCAGTTGAGTTGATGAGTTTCTTGTTGAGCTGAAAAAGAAATCTGAATACAAGTTTTCAGCTTTGGAAGAAGCTTGCTCAAGTGTGGAATCACTGTGACAGGTCATGATCTTTGCATTCTGAAGAATATCCACACCCTGATGTTGATATGCTTTCCATAAGAGAATATATAAGGAGCTTTGTTTCGTAATGTTATTTTGTATTTTTGGTATTTATTACTATTTTTCTCCTTTCTTCCAGCTTTCTGTCTTTTAAAGATTGGAAACAAAAAAATGCTGGGTATGAAGCAGATTTATGGCAAAGGGTGTTGTTTGTTTTTCTGTTTCTGAAAAGCCTATGATGTTTTTCTGTGGCTTCTGCTTTATTTTTGCACTCCAGCTTGAGAAATATTTGAACAAATGGATGATTTTTTTTTATCTTTACCAGGTTTTTCCTAGTTATTTTAGCCAAGTGGGGAATTCTTTTGAAAAACTATAAAATTGTACTATTTTACTGGTTTTTGTTATTTTGCTTTTAGTGGCTAATATTTTCTTTTTCTTTTTTCATCTCTTGCCAAGAGGTAAATTTCCTGTTCCTGTGTTTGAAACCAAGTACCCGTTTTCAGACATGAACAAATACCAAAAATCTTAACTCTGCATTTCTTATTATGATTCCTCTACTAAGAACACGAAGTGTTGATTTTTTTTTTTTAATTTTTTTTTCTCATTGCATATAGCTAAAAATCTCAACAGATCTTGCTGATTAAGTGAAAAATCTTATTGTAAAACTGAAGTTTGCATCTTTTCATTACCTTCTTAGTGGTCAGTGAGATCCTTAGATGGGTTTTCACAGTGTCTTTGTAACATGCTCTAGAAGGTTTGCTTGAAGGCATTGATGTTTCTGGGAAAAGCTATGATTTTTTTTAATGGATTATGCTCTAATATTCCGTTTACTTACTAATTGTTCTTCATTCTATTCTGGGTTTGTAGGTGTTGGTTTGGTGATACAGGGTTGGGGAGTGAAGAATCAAAATTTGCATGGAAGCCAGAGAAGGTATTAGTTCTGGGGTTACAGTGATAGGGGCAGAAGCTCCATCAGCTTATCATGTTGCACCAAGGAGTGAAGCACCAAATCAGGTTCATGTCCCTGATGGTGGTGGTGGCGGCGGCGGCGGTGGTGGCGGCATTGGTGGTGCTCCAGGTATTGGAATCTCACCGGTGAGTGTGGGGTTGGATGGAACAGCAAAGAAGAAACGAGGTAGACCAAGGAAATATGGACCTGATGGGTCTGTCACTATGGCATTGTCACCAATGCCAATCTCGTCATCTGCACCATCTTCTAATGATTTTTCATCTGGCAAGAGGGGGAAAATGCGGGGAATGGAGTATAAACAGTCGAAAAAACTTGGTTTGGATTATCTAGGTAAATCATGCATCCTTGTCTCTTTGATGAGTTCAATGTTGATTGTTCTTGTTGGTAATGAATATGGTTTTTCAAATGACTTTCTTTTTGTTGTACCTTGTTCTGAAGTTTCAAGTGTGTTTGTGTTTCTGATGATGAATTACTTGTTTGTGGTTCTTTGAATCTACTTTCCACAAATGTTTCATTCAGTTCTAAATTTTTCAACAGCCTTTGAAGCCATCTTTTGTTCCAAAACATGATTTGTTTTTTCAGATATTAGTGATTGGTTTCTAAGCTTCAACTCAGATCAGTGATATCTATTTTTGGTGCTTCTGTAGGTGACTTGAATGCATGCTCTGATGGTACAAATTTTATGCCACACATCATCACTGTCAATGCTGGTGAGGTATGCTTCACTGGGACAGGGCAAAGGAAAAGTTTCATTGAATTGAGTTTTTCCCCTTTTTTAGTTTTTGTGTCCATGCTTTATTATGGTGTTTTGGAAAGAAGGGTACTACTCAGATTCAATGATTATAGTAAAGTTCATAATATGATGATGATTATAGTTGATTGATGTTATCTTGCATTACTCATTGGTTGTTGTAGGACATTACAATGAAGGTGATATCCTTCTCTCAACAAGGGCCAAGAGCTATTTGTATTTTATCTGCTAATGGTGTAATTTCTAATGTTACACTTCGACAACCTGATTCTTCTGGGGGCACTTTAACTTATGAGGTGTGACATTAATTTATGTCATTCATTGTTTTATTGTATTTCTTTTTTTGGAGCTTTCTGATATTTTAATGCAATTTTGCACAAGAATCCTCCTTCTGTCTAAGCCTGCATGAACTCATTTGAATGATAGTTGAACAAAAAACTTTGATTAACAAGTGGATGCATTCGTTTTTTTAGTTATCCTAAAACTTTTTTGGTTGTTGCAATTTGTTGAATAATGACATTTAATGTACTTAGGAAACAACATGTTCATGTATTTCATTTTCATGTTGTTTGCTTTGGGTGTAATTGGAGAGGAAGGAGATGGAGAAAAGGGAGAAATGATAGAAATACCAATTTTCTCTTTTTGCTTGATAGGAGAAGAGAAATAGGTTATCTTTTTCATGTTTAGTTTCTTAAATAGTTCAATAACTTTTTATGGCAAAATTGCTAAAGCAAAATAAATAATTTTTATTAAGAAAAAAAATGGTGTTAAAACTTTAATCTTTTTTTGGTAAATGGTCTGAATGGACAAGCTTCTTTAGAAGAGAAAAATAAGAAACAATGTAATGAGTTTTTCTGTCAACTAAAATTAGCTTATACACAAATTGACTTATAAAATCTTGGAGAAGTTATATTTATGTTAAATTTTGTGTAAATTTGCCTCTGCATCAGCTAATTTTAACTAATGAATAAGCTTATTTAACATTTTTCTTATTTCTCTTTCTAAGAAGTACTTATGGAGAATATTATCCGAACATATCCTAAATTTAGTTGTTCTAAAACATTTTGCATTGAAGTTATTTATTTCTTTTGTTTTGACTCTCCTAATCTGAACTAGGATAGAAAAGTTTCTTCAGTTCTGTTCTTTTACTCTTTAGTTCCAATGCTGCATTATTTTTCTTTTACTTCTATCATTCTTATTCCTGTTCTCTTATTTTCTTCCTTTCTCTTCTCTACTTAACCAAATACATCATAACTGTTCATTGGTATTGGTATTAGTATTGAGAAAGTTGAAAGTTGCATCACTTGTCATAATCTTGAGGAATAGTCTCTACTAAATCTATCCGTAGTTGGAAGTTCCATTTTCTGTAAATGTGGAACTGTTTTGATCTCAAATATATTACAACTGTTACAGTTTTTCTGAAAGCATTTTCTCTTGCAGGGTCGTTTTGAGATACTTTCCTTGTCTGGTTCATTCATGCCTACTGACAACCAAGGTACAAGAAGCAGGTCTGGTGGAATGTCTGTCTCTCTGGCTAGCCCCGACGGCCGTGTCGTCGGCGGTGGAGTCGCCGGTCTCCTTGTAGCTGCCAGCCCTGTGCAGGCAAGTGATCTTCCTCCATATAAATCAAAAACCATTTTTGTAATATCAATGTCCAAAACAAAGTTTGCTAATACTCATAATCAGCGACAGATCTACGTGTACAAGAGAGTGTGCACATGCACCCTCTGGTCTTGTTAAATTATTACTAAGTATCTGAACAAATTTGAACCTGTTTGCCACTGTTCTATGATAAACTTGTGTGTAGTTCTTGTCTTTACTGACTTAGGGTTTTAGATCTGTCACTCATACTCGCTCTTTGATGATGACTTATGCATGTGTTCTTTATGTTTAGGTGGTGGTGGGAAGCTTTTTACCAAGCAGCCAGCAAGAGCAGAAACTAAAGAAGCCTAAGTCTACTGATTATGCAGCAGCAGCAGCAGCTGTTTCTCCGGTTATTGCCGTGTCTCCTACACCACCGGTGGCGGCGGCGCCGCCGCCGCCTCCACCGACCAATGCTGAAAAAGAGGATGTGAATGTGAATATTAATGTAATGAGTGGAGCACATGTGCTGCAAAATTCTGGGAGTCTTAACCCTAACCTGAGTCCTCCAAATGCCTTTAGAAGAGAGAGCTGGGTGAACATGCACTCTATGGCAGACTCAAGAAAGTCAGCTACTGATATTAACATATCTTTGCCTGATTGTTAAGGTGAAGAAGATCAACCTGAAGCACTCTTGCTGACAAAGTTCATGACTCGGCTGTTTTATTTAATGTCTCATCTGAAGATTGTTTCAAACATGTCTGATGTTGTCTATTACCGTAGGATGTAGTTTCAGTGTTGTAAGTTGCAGCTAGGTAGAGTATCTGATATATTATTTATCGGCTCATTAGGTAGATGCTGCACTCTGCAGTGTTATGAGTAGGCTAATTCGGATGTAATGAAAACTTGTTTGCATATTTATTTATGACTGAATTTGTTCAACCATTTCTTCTTTTCCTTATGATTGGTGTGTTGAGATTTCTTAGTTCTTTCTATAGTTTAAGGATGTGTTTTGATGATATTTAAAAAAGTTGTAATGTCGTATGTCTGTGTGCACTCTTAATTGCATGCACTATCACATGATTTAGTGAAGCTTAAGCTTCACTTTATTTAAAATCATTACAGAGCAAATAATCTTCATCACTAGTTCTATGTCGAAAGTCCAAACCAATTTCCTTCAATCTTGTTATTTAATTTTCTGCATAATTGAATCAACATTTTCTTGAACACCGAAATTAAGTTAAAAAAAGTAACATTCATTACACAAAATAGCGTCAATATTCTAAGGTACATACTTGAACACAAAATTCATTTCACAGTTTACAAATATAGTACTGTTGCCAAAAAGTCAACAACTCCATAAATTCACTTATGTTGAAAAGTTATTAGCTCCATCATCATTTCAATTATAATAATTGATCTCCCAAGACAATTTTTAATACAAGTAGTTGAAAAACTATTTGAAACTTGAAATGCATGATAAAGGTGAAAAGGTAGTTGATGACTAAAGGTTGAAAATGGTTAAGACACTTACTAAATTAAAATTATTTGATAACATTATTAGTTGAAGTAGCTAATAAACGTGAGACAACAAAAACGAATGCGTCTATGCTACATTTGATATAACATTTTGTTTTTATTTCATGGATAGTGGAATTTTTTGAGTAAATGTAATTTTAGATTTTATTTAATTTTAAGCTCTTATAATTCTACTCAAAGATTATTATTTTTTTCATTTTTTCATATCGTATATTCTATCATGAGTTTATATCATCCTAAAATATTTCAATTACTTATAAAATAAAGTTAAAATAACATAATTTTATGTTAATTTGTGAGTGCCGTACTTTCATGATTTTAATTTTGGATTTTGCAAATTGCATCAAACTGTTCAAATAACAATTGTAATTAGATACCATCTATTTTGGGATTTGCGTAGTAATTTAGTAATATGAAAAATGTAGAATACGAAGATTGAAGTAATGAATGTAAAGAGAACTGCAAAGGTTTAAAGAAAGAAATCTAATTGGAAAGAATTTTGTTGAAGCTAAATGAAAAGATATTTGTTGAAGCTAATTGGAAAGAATTCTGTTGAACACTTTGTACACATTGTTACCATAAAAATGAAAGATCCTACCCATATATATATATATATATATATATATATATATATATATATATTAAATACATATTGTATATAACTATGTATTATGATATTTCAATTATATATCGATGTATTAAAGCACACTAATTATTTGTTATTACATAAAAAGATATTATTAAAAAGAAAAATAAAAACAAAAAACATTGAGATCAAACCAAATTCATGTACAAAAATATATAAGATTTTATTTTTTAATCTAAAGAGGTCAACTTATTTGTATAATTATTTCTCTCCTTAAACATATGAGAATACTTAAATTCTATTATTTTACATATCTTTAAGCGAATTCTCCATTTCTCTCTAAAAGACCATGGAATAATTTGAGAATCAGAAAAAACTTTGCACAAAATATAAAATCACTTTCCAACCAAATAAGTCTAAAGCCAACCTCCTAAGAATACTCAATAACTAGAATGGCTCACATGATTTCAGCATAAAAAGAATTTTGCACCCAAAAAAAGCATAGAAATTATCAATATATTCACTTATACTACCTCTAAAAAAGTTAGCAGAAGCTACAAGACCAAGACTTCCTCAAGCTGCACCATCAATATTCACCTTAATCTAACCAACATCTGGGGAATTACCAAAGAACTTATATATGAGAAGAAATTCTCCCTGTCTAGTGGTTATATTAAAAGATATTAGAATAAAAAATTCATGCATATATTTTTAAAAGGTTTCTGTGGTGATAGGTTCAACCAGTCGGCCTAATGCCGAATCAGATACGTTATAAGGAGAAATAATAGATCAACTTAGGATACCACACAAGTAATAAAGAATATTAAAGAAGAGATTAAAGACATTGATCAGATAACGTATCATAGGAAGTAAAGGAGTGCATTAACGAGGCATTAAGGAAGTGTTAAGGGGACCAAGAAGTTAAGAAAACTAAGAGAAGGTACGATAAATAAGGGTACATGGCAAGGAAAAAGAGGAGTACACTTTGAATGCTATGGTTGATTGGATTGATCGAACACCAGTCCTTTTGGCCAGAACCATTTGCAAATAATATCTTACAAGAACCAATACCGTAACACTATGCGTTTCCAAAGATGAAGATGTTCACAAGACATCAGGACCCCTTGGAGCACGTAAAAATGTTTCATGCCCAAATGTTGATAAGCAGAGGAAGTGATGTTGTCAAATGCAAATTGTTCGCAAGAACCTTAGCGGAGATAGCCCTGGATTGGTTCAACAGCCTTCCAAAGCATAACATAGTTTCCTTTGACGAATCAAATTGAAAGGTACATAAAGAAGGGATTTTGGAGATGTTTCAGAAGCGTGATCATCAACAAGGAGTAAAACAACCTAGTGTCATACGTGAATGATACAATGGTCAAGTCAGAAAAAAAAATGATCAAATAAAAGACTTTAAAAAGTTCTTCAACATAATAAACAAGAATTTACGTTTTTATTTTAATTAAAAATGTCGTCGTAAATATACTTTTTTTTTTCTCACTAATGATGAAGTTTTTAATAAAGCATGAATAAAAATAAGAAATGTCACAAGATTACATTGGAACTTTCCTTTGTCAAAGTGCTGAATTTCTTTTTTCTTCGGAGTTACGCAAGTCTTGCATGTAATCATCGTGCTAGATTTGTCATCTTTATTAGTTCTATAGTTTACTTTTCCCTTAAAAAACAGAATTGGGTACTTTGATTGCAGTAAAATCCGAGAGACACATATATATTGTTTTTCAAGGTTGCAGTCGTTAAACTGGTGGGGGACACAGTTTGATGAAATTTCTGTGAAAGACAAAGATTCCATAACTTGAAGAACAGCTTCTGAAAAGTTTAGAGATGCATTCTTGAATATACTACTTCATGTCACACTCTTGTTTCTTTAAAAGTAACTTAAGTTCCGTAGAGAAAACAATTCTGCATTCTCCGTTGAAGTTCCTTCAATTTGGACTCAAATTTACATCTTGTTGAATATGGTGTTCACCATGAAATGTTAAAAGATTAGTTTTAGATTAAGAAATGAAGAAAAACAAAAATAAAACAAAAACTGGCGTCGCCCGGACTTGAACCGGAGACCTTCAGTGTGTTAGACGGACGTGATAACCAACTACACCACGACACCTCATGTTCTAAACTTTCGGTTAACAATTTGTGGATAAAACAATGAATAATTTATTCCTGAAAATACATTGTACCCGCAAGTTGGCTTTTAAAAGCAAAAAATCGATAAAAAAAAGTCCCTAAAATTAGAAAAATGTGAGCCACACGTAACATGATATGTGCCTGTGAGAATGATGTATGTTGGATATTAAATGAGATGGTGTTTATAAATTATGAATGTATTAAGAAAGATTAATTACTTTATTCAACACATAAAATCACCTTTCTCTTTTCATGTCCTGATACAACAAAACATGTACGGAGGAAAACCCATGAAGCTTTACGATGATTCTTGTGACAGATTTCGATTAAGACCTTTACCTCGCTGCAAATACTATTATCGAATGATAAATTTTGAGATTCCAGTGAAGTTTCTTCGTTACAACAACTTTTCACTCGACAATTGGGCTCAATAGTAGTAGTTGATGTTAAAGCCCTCAATTGCTTCATTAATGTCTTCATGCACCTCCATTTAGCCATTTCATAGAATTGTGATGTGTTTCATTTACATTTATTTTTTTCTTCTCACTGTAAATTAAATCATAGTTTCCATACGTACTTAATTCGAGACAACTATTTTAGAATATTTAAGAGTTAAGATTCTCACACAATAAAAAATAATAGAATTATAAAGGATATTATGAGAATACGTTTTTTTAATTTGTACGTTGTACAATTTTATTTGTTAATCTATCTTTTTGTTTTTCTTTTTTCTCTCACACATTCTTAATGACTTACCGTAAAAGAACTTTATGACCAGATATATAATTTTAATTCTTTTTATAACCTAATGTTCATTAAATTGATCTTTATTTTATTTTATTATAACTTTTCATAATAACTAATAAATCGTTATATTTTATTAAATCACAATGAGAATCATTATCATATTTCAAATAAGTCACGTAATAAAATAAATTCATCGAATAATTTTAACACTATCTTTTTCCCCTCCACCAGCTTACCTCCTTTCTTCTTCCTACACCTTCATCGATGTCCCCATCTTTTTTCTCTACCTCCATCAGCGTTCCCTCACCTTGACTTGCCTCCCTTCTTCTCATTCCACCTCTACTGGTACCCACTTCTTCCCCCATTTTCAATGTCGCCTCCTTCTTCCTCCATCTTTGAAACCCCTTCCTTCACCAGCACCACCTAGTCATCACCTTCTTCTTCCTCCATTCTTCACCATCTTTTTCCTCCAAAAAAAAGTATCCCGAAATAGAAACAATATGGTCTCTTTTGTGAAATCAACACTAACAACTTTAGGAGGTGACCACGTGTCTCTCGTAAATATTAGAAAAAAACATTTAAGATTTATATTCTTATAATATTTTAAATAATTGTATTTTATTTAACAATTAAATATAATAATTTTATTCAATTTATAATTAAATTTAATAATTTATAATTGAATTTCAAAAATAATTAATAAAAATGTCAATTTTAGAAAAAATATTAGTATAATTTTTATAAAAGATATTAAATTTGGTGTCAATTTGAAAGAAACAAAACTGATTCATTTTAACCAAAATTGGAATGAAAATGAACAAAAATAATGAATATAGACACTAAACTGAACAAAAATAATGAATATAAAGATTAAAATGAACAAAAAAAAAATAACACAACCACAAACTGACACGTGACATTGACATTGACACGTGACACAATTATGACTTGACATTGTAGACAATTTTTTTAAAATTAAAAAAAAATAAATTTTTTTTAAAAAAATTAGAAAAAAAAAGAGCTAACATGTGACATGTACCGTTAAAAGACATTAATTATTTAAAATCATTAGTAAAAAAAATCAAATTAACCAAAATTTGATGAAAATGAGGACCAAACACAAAACAAAAAAGAAGACTAAATTAAATAAAAATAACGAAAATAAGGATAAAATATTTAAGCCAAATACTGGTTAAAGTGTTTATTAAAATATTTTGTGAAGAAAAAAGAAAACTTCACTAAAACATTCATATTTTTGTGAAGAATGCTTCCACTCATATCATTCCATTTAAATCCACAAAGTGTTCATTGAGATTTGAAATATTTGTGTAATCATTCCACCAACCACTCTTGATCAAAGCCTGTCTTTCCTGGTTGGAAGGATGAGTATTTTTTGTTGAAGAAACTACATCAGGTGCATAAAAGAAGAAGGATAATGTAAACATGTGAATAAAAGGGAAAATACAGATTGTAAATCCTTGAAAAAGCTATAGTTTAGATTCAGTAAGAAATGAAAATACCAAACGTATAACTAAATTTGGCGTCGCCCGGACTTGAACCGGAGACCTTCAGTGTGTTAGACTGACGTGATAACCAACTACACCACGATACCACATGCCTTAAATTTTGACTCAGTTTTTCTTCCCATAAATAATGTATAGTTAGTTCCAAAAATGATAATATACTAACAAGTTAGTTCTGTCCTGCTTTTTTCATGTTTATATTCTTGTTGGTTCTCACAGGTATGAGTAACGTGAAAGAGGAAAAAAACAGAAAATTAATCTAAATACATGAAGATTTAGTATGAGAGTTGTTATTACAACTCCATAAATCTCTTTAAGTGTACAAGAAATTTAGACAATTATTTGTGTGTCAGGATAAATCACATTAAATTTGTTATATATTTTAATTTTTTTAGGTGTTTAAAAGCACATATGTCCACTTGCCTTCTTGTTCTTCAGATCAAGATGTGTCCTATACCAGTTGTGTCGATACGACTTCTTTCTATATGACTTGGATGTACTCGGTGGGACAGTCTACAAATATACTCTACGCTAAGTTAGTGTTATCTATAACAATATATAAAGGGGATTCCCCTTTTTGTGTCCACTTTTTAAAATACCGATTTTACCCTTTAAATATAACAATTTTTTAAATTTTTTAAAATTGACCGTTACTTTTACAAAAATTTTATAAAATCAGATGTCTCTACTTCTTCTTTATTTATTAATGGTTATTCTTTTATCTGTTCTGATATATTTCACTTTATTTTTAATAAATATAATTCTAATATATGTATATATATTAACTTAATAACATTATCATATTATCACCTACTAATATAATATCACGTATATTTAAAAAATATATACACAGGCGCGATAGCGCCTGTGTTACGCTAGTGTTATAAATGAGAGTATAATAATAAATGAATTTGCTGACATAAGTGACTATATATAGTACTTAGATGAGCTTTGATTAATGGACTTAGAGTCTTTACCTTGTTTTAAGATTTTATAATTTGTTTAATTATCTTTAATCCTCATTTATTTAATTGTGATCTATCCTGCTGCCTATTTGAACATTCAAGTATTCTATCCCATGTTGTGATACTTTGTCGAAGTGTCTTCGACCCTCTGATTTATTCGGATATGTAGTCCGCCCGAGGTGTCCTTCTCCTTATCCTAGTACAATTTTTATTTAATTTTTTTATTTTATTTATAGACACATTTCACTAAAAGAAATTACTTCCATTATGTGATCTCTAATGATCTTCCGAAGTTAAATTCAAATTTCAGAATCTTATGTCATTAATATGGATAAGATTTAGCGTTGCAAACTTTGGCTTAGGTGGTAAATATTTTTCGCAATTTCCACTAAATTAACAAAAGTAGTTGATAGAAGACTATCTCCTTTTTAACTTTAAGTGATACGAATTTGAGGACAAATTCTCTTCAAGTAGATGACTATCCCTAGATTCTGTATATGAAGAACTTGAAGATGAACCTTTACAATTCAAAGGACTTATGACAAGGGTAAAAAACAAGAGATTGGAAGATGAAATCTATTCAAAGGCTCTTGATGCTACAAGCAACTGGAAATTCAAAGGATATGAAGATTATGGCTTGGAGCACATTTGAAGGATAATTTTTAGAAAAATTAATTAATGTTTTTGGACTTTGGGTTTTTCTTTTAGAAATTAGTTATGTTTCTATGTTTTTGGGCTTTCTTTTATAAATTAGTCTATGTTTTTTATGTTTTTGGGCTCATACCTTTTTGTGGAGTTCTCATGTTTTCTTAAACTTATGGGCCTATATATAAAGGTACAAAAAACTTATATAGAAACTTTTGAGTCATATTATATGCATTTGCATTATTTGAGAGAGAATTCTCTTAGTTCTTGGATTAGAACTCTGATTCTTATCAAAAATTAACATCTTTGTGGCGAATCTTCACTTGATTTGTTAATCTGCTAGATTGTGACATCCTCCATCTCTGTCTTATTCCGTGTTCTTCTCTGATTTATTTTCATTGTGATTTTGGAAGATTCAAATTCAGAAACGATTATACTCTTTTCTGGATAAGATTGTATCAATAATGTTGATTGTAAAACCCTAGAAAATGGTATTTTTAGAGTGGAAGTGGTTTAAAAATAGTAAACTCGATTATTTTAATATTTAAAATGATTACAGTATAAATAAAATTGTTATAAAAGAATTTCATTATTTTAAAACACTACTTCTCTAGAAACCACTTTTCTAGAGTTCTCTGAATTCGCTCTAGGAGTTCTATCTCTCTGGTCATCTGATTGAAGAACTGAGACAGTAGGATTGATCCTCTTGACAAACTCTTCAAGTTAGACCAATCAATTTTTCTGTTCGCGTAAGTTAAGTTTTCGCTCTCTTTTTGGTTTTTTTTTTTGTTGCATGTGAGTCCTCTTCCACTTTCATGTGTCGTTTTAATAATTAGTATGAGTCTTTGTTGATCAATGATTTTTTTACGTGTAGATAAAACATCATGATCGTTCATGTGATGTGTCTATGTGTAGATAAAACATCCTTTGGAGTTAGAGACGTTTGACGTTTATAAAGTTATTTAAGCAAGATAATAGGTAAGGGAAACTAATTACACTGTTTTAAGTTATATACATGTTTAAAATTATTTGTTACATTGTTGTACTGTGATTTGCTAGCATGAATTGAGTTGTATGATGAAATTCTTAAATATTGTAGGATTGTACTGAGAATTTGAGGTTGTATCTAAGTTGTGGTATGACATGACATATGTGAAATTATGGTATATGGTTGAATTCTGTTTGTCTAGATTTGTTGGTGGTTGTGTTGCAAATAAGATCAATTGATATGGATGTTTGTGATAGACTTGAGTTTGATCTATGCTTGCTTGGCATCAGTGAAGGTCTAGGGAAAGTTTATAAATTCCCTTGGGACTACAACATTATGTAGAAGTCTGATTCTGCAGAACTATGTAGACCTGCTGGGTGAGCATTACTCGCTGGGTGAGTTTCAAGTTAGGGGTTCATTGACTTTTAATTCGCTACCCGAGGAAATACTTGCTAGGCAAATTTGTTTGAAAAAATTTCCTTGGAGCTCTAGTGATAAACTCATAACTCACTAGGCGAGCAGTCTATAACTGGGCGAGAATTTACTTTTAGTCCCGCGAGAAGATGTGCAAATGATGATTGATCTATTTTAGAAGCTTTGTAACTTTTATGAATGATTGCTTTAGAAATGATTAGTATATGAGATGTAATATGAGATTATTTATGAGATTAAATTGAGATTGGTTTATGCTAATCTGAGGAGGATTAGCAATGGTTGTAGTAGTGTATGCATTGGTGTAGGGATTGTCTTGACAATTATCTTGATACTCTAATAACCATTCAAATTATCAAGTAGAGAGGAATGAAGTATGTGGTGAGAGGCACCTCTGGAGGATGAGGAGAATCTATTAGGTTGGTGGAAGGTCTCAGTGGGACGCTATTGTAAGTGGTTAGTCTTGTTTAGAACTAGAAATGTTTGGTTTGTATAATTAATATATTTATAGTCCTATCAATTATAATATTGTATTAATATATTTTATACATTGGTTCATCTGTTTTGAACATTAAGGTGAAACTTCCTATTTTATTAGTTTTATGCTGCAAAAATTGGGATGTTATATTGATCATCGGTAAAAGGACATGCTTATAGTAAGAGAACAAGTTGAAACTTTTTTAATTTTTAGGAACAAATTAAAACACAAAATTTAGAGAAGAAAACATAATTTATTTAGAATCTAACATTGGACAGATATGCAACCTTGTTTATAAGATTGAAGTCCATAGAATGCAAACATTAGTCCTTGAATTGAGTTATTCAGAAAACACATTTGGAGTAAGGATGAGTATTGTTTGAAGAAACTACATGAGCTGCATAAAAGAAGAAAGAGCATCTAAACAACATGTGAATAAAAGGGACAGTTTTCATTATTAAGATTAAGATCTATAAAGTTATATCATGCGGGGTTTTATATGAATTATTAAAATTTAAAACATCATGCATATTTATATTTATTATTTTTTGTAAGAATTTAGTAAATGTTCTGAGCCTTTCAATCCATATTAAATTTAAATGATTGGCTGCGGTAAGACTGACGTGATAACCAACTACACCACAACTATGAAAATTTTCAGTCAATATTTCTTCACATACAAAATAATAATTAATTCAAAAAATTGTAGTGTACTAACAAAAGTTGGTTTCTAAAAGTAAAAACTTAATAAAAAAGTCCCTAAAACTAAAAAATGTCAGCCACACCTAATAACATATGTGATTCTGCTGTATGTTCGATTTAAAATATGATGGTGTGTATAAATCTATATCTTAAATCTTGTGAATGTATTGAAACACGAACACCTCTTTTAGTTAAGGATTAAAGAATATTACCATTCTTCATTATCTCAACAAATTAAGTTAATGTTTAACCTTAAGTATTTTTAGATAACATTGTAAAAATTAATTATTACATTTGATATATTGTTTTTAAGGTTTGAAACTTTGATGTTATCTTAAAAATTTGTTTAAATTGGTTTAGGAAGGAAGATGTTTATAACTTCTATTAAGTGTGAGAATTTTATGCATATCCAAAGTTTGTCACCGAAGGACTCAACAGTAAGAGTTGACATAAAACCCTCGATTTTATTTCATAGACAGAGTTCATGTTCCTAAATGTAGATAAATTATAAAATTATAAAACAATTTAACATATTTTGAGTCCCCTAACCGAAATATAGTACTACAACAAAAATTACTTTAAACAACAACACAAAATTGTGAGTTAAATCACAAAAGTTGTAGGTTAAAGTTTAGACAACAATTTTTTAGACCTAGTCTAGGTGAGCGTTGCTGTAGATAATAAGTCACGGTTTTCAGTACGGTAACAATTTTAAAATCGTTGTTTAAAATCTTTATAAAATCTTTATAAAAGGCAATAATTTTAACATACATGTTTTTCAAAACTTCACATTTTAACACTGTGAATTCTTGGCGTTTTCCGTCTAAAATCAAAAGGAGGGAAGAAATTCAAATTTTTGCGTTTTTGGAACTAAGTTTTGCATTTTCAATAAAAAAGGACATAGGGAATATCTACTATATATCTAAGAAAAGGTTAGTATAATGAAGTTACTAAACTGGCCATTCCAATTCGTTGACACGTGTCCCAAATGGAGGGTTTTTTCGTCTTTTCGATGTTTAAGCTTTCCCGCTTCTTCCCTCCTTAATGGCTGACAATTTTTTGAATGATTCCACATTTAATATTTTATTAAAATATTGATATTGATTGAATGTTGATTGACGTGTTGGCTGCAGTTACTATTCTTCTTCTTCTTCTCCAAGAAAAAAAAAACTATTTTCAATCTTCTTCTACAAAAGTTGACAGATCTAGAAAAAAACCCTCCAACCTCAAGGTTGTCTCCTTCTTTTTCTTTTTTGTCTCCTGTTTGTGTCGCCATATCGAGATGAAGGTAAGTTATAATAACTCAACTTTGTTTTCGAATTCTCCTTCTCGGTCTTCATAAAAGGTATTTTTACTTCTTCTCAAAACTTATCCTTCTTCATCTTAACAATGGATCAAACGTTAGACATTGTTAATTTCTATTTACTTTTGTTTTAACCGAACTTTGTTTCTATTTCGTCTCTGTAGGTCTCCTTCATCAAATGGTATTCTTTTGCTTTTTATTTGGTGAAATATATCTAAACATCCTTGCCGCCGTTCTTAGATTTTGAGTCGACTTTCTTTTGGGTCTGCAGAAAGCATTAAAGGATATATTTGTTGGATTTTTTTTATTCATTTCCAATCGGGTTAGTTGGGTATATTTTTATGTTTTTGTTCGATACTTAGGGGTTTGCTAATTTTTTTTTTCGTAAAAAGCTTTGGTTTGTTGCTGAAATCGTTTCTTGCTTTTGTAGACTAGAGGATTTCAGACCCAAATGGCTAAATGGATCGAAGTTTGTTGCTGCATCATAACAAAATCAAGTTATTGCAATTTCATCTTTTATGTCCTTCTTCACATGTTATTGTTTGCAATTAGGCTCATTGTTTGTTTGAAATTTTTAGAATGGATGGGTACAATGACAGAAGGCAATTTTATAGAACCAGAACAAAACCTTTCGGCCTCAAGGTTAGTTCTCCTTCTTGGATTTTTTTTTCTTACTTTTTGAAAGACATTTTCAGATTTGCTCTTACTTTTTCTTCACGAAAGCTTTAATTTTTTTTGAGGATTTTTGTGTTGAAGATGGTGTACCGTGGATTAGTACATTTTAGTAGTTGTTGAAAGTCAATAGCTTGAGTT
>Ga0214542_1003970_pt1 | contig 29662 bp, 13 predicted proteins | sample CNSS1metaG_FD_160096 | JGI IMG/M metagenome (GOLD analysis project Ga0214542, IMG submission 160096) | Root nodule microbial communities from cowpea collected in UCLA plant growth center, Los Angeles, California, USA - CNSS1 | ecosystem: Host-associated > Plants > Roots > Nodule | place: USA...
ATTCATTGTGTTTGGAAGTATACCTCTTGGGATTACCTTTGATACCTTTCCTTTTGAGATACTTACCAAACCTCTTGACAAGGAGATTCAAGTTCTCACTTTCACTTGATTCAGCCACCTCATCCTCGAGTTCCTCATTTTTCTTGGTGCTAGTCTTCAAGGCTATGTTCTTAACCTTTTTCTCACTTGACTCAAGCTCATTAAGCCTTTGCATCTCAATCTCATGCTCTCTAAGCTTACCAAACAATGCAGTTGTAGTCAAAGTGGATAGATCTCTTGTTTCTGAGATAGTCGTGACCTTTGGTTGCCAAGATCTATCAAGACACTTTAGCACCTTGATGTTTAACTCTTCCTTGTCAAATTCCTTACCCAAGCCTATGAGATGGTTGACTATGTGAGTGAATCTCTTTTGCACATCCGCTATGGATTCTCCTTGTTTCATCTTGAATAGCTCATATTCTTGAATCAAGGCATGCTTTCTAGCTCTCTTAACATCATTGGTTCCTTCATGAGTCACTTCAAGAACCTCCCACATTTCCTTGGCACTCTTGCATTGTGAAACACGAAAAAACTCATCCATGTTGAGAGATGAAGTGAGGATATTCTTTGCATTGCAATCATATTGGGCTCTCCTCCTTTCTTCCTCATTCCATTGAGTCCATGGCTTATTAACCTGCACATCATCAACAATATGTTTAGGAGTATATGGTCCATTTATGATTGCATCCCATATCCCTTGATCTATTGACTCAATAAAGATTTTCATCCTAATTTTCCAAAATTGGTAATTAATGCCACTAAACATAGGGGGTCTATGAATGGAGGCACCTTCACCAAAAGGTAACTTGTTTTCAGCCATTTCAAGTAGTTCAAAACAGATTTAGGACCTTACTTGATCAAATTTCAAGTACCTTGCTCTGATACCAATTGTTAGTTTTGAAATGGTTGAAAAGCCAAGAAGGGGGGGTTGAATTGGCTAGTTAAAACTTTAGGCTATTTTTGCAAGCTAAAAACCTCCTTTAATTGAATCAAATAGATCACCAAGTTAGGATGCAAACAATACTGAACTATACACTTTCAATCGATCAAAAATAGAGTTAACAGATTGATTTTACTAAACAGATTCTGTTCTGGTATAATCAATCGATTGAAACTGAAAAACAGTCGACTAAAATACTGGGAAAAATGCAGAAATGCGAATTTGAATTTTAAACCAGAAACAATGCTTAAGAATGATCAAGATCAGTTCCAAATGATTATACAAACATGCTCAATGCTTCAGATGCTATGAAAACATGCAAGAACATGAAAAAGATGATCAAAGCACAAGTTCTTGAAACTTTAAAATGAAAATGCAAGAGAGAAAGGTTAGAAAAGAGAGGACACCACGAATTTTTATACTGGTTCACTCAAACCTGAGCTACATCCAGTTTGTCAAGGCAACCTTAGCTTGACTTTGCACTATTTCAAAAGTTTTACAAAGTATCCACCCTTACACTTCCAAAATATGCAAAAACACCACAAAAGACTCTTGAATCACACAAGAATCACACCAGCACAGCAAGAACCCTCTTGCAGACCTGGAAAACCACCAGGCACACACACAAAGCTTGAGAAAGATCAAACCTTAGTGGTAGCACAACCTTGCCTACCACAAACCACTTTCTCCAAGCTTCAAACCAAGCCAAAAGCTTCAAGAATTGATCCAAGATCAATCTTCAACAGCTGCAACACCTATGATCACGAAGGAGAGAGTTTCCACAAGTTTCCAGAACCAAATCGTGCTCTAAAATGATCAACAGACCTCTCTTTCGAAAATCACAGCTTTTATAGTCAAACTGTTACGAAATTCAACAGGTTGATTTTCAAATCAATCGGTTGATTTCACTTGACTTAAGTGAAATCAGTCGATTAAAAACTAAATCAACTGATTGAATTTGTTGCAGTTTAAGACTACTGCAGCCAACCTTTTAACCTGTTAAAAAACCATTCAATAGATTAAAAGAGACATTTTAACCTGTTGAAAAACCATTCAACAGATTAAAAACACAACAAAGACCAAACTACATCTAATTAATGCTTTAAGGTCTACAACATGAATTACAAACAACAAATACACTTTCTTAATGATGTAACTACATGGAGAGCACACATTCCAGCCTTGATCACCATGGATATCATCAAATCTCCTTTCCTTTATCAATGTAGGCTTCATTCCAATGGTTATGGCTTCAAGATAGTTCAAAAGAAATTCATTCAATCTTCATCAAATCTTCAAGAAGCAAAACACCTTGGCTTCTCATGTCAACATATAGTACTCTCATATGGTAGGAGATAGGAAGCTTGACACTAAACGTTTTCTTGTTTCTGAGCAGCTATTGTTGGAAGTGAGAAAGTATAGGCTTTATAAGTTTTGTATCTACTGCATTGATTAATATGATCAATTAATAATGTTTATATACAATTTTATCAAGACTTCGTCTATAGGTTCCAATAACTTTGTTTAAGTTGTTCTGATTTTCTTTTGATTGTCTATAATTCATATTTGTTTGTTTTAAGGTTAATTCATGAAGGATAATCGACTTAGTTTTGACTATAAGCATTAAAGGAGTCTCATGATGTTAATAGATTTCATTTACTTATGCAGGATCTAATAGTTCCATCTCTCATGAACAAAGGCATTGATTTTTTTGTTTCAAGTTTATCAATGGTTCCAAGAATCGAATTTAAGACTATGCTAGCAAAGTATAGATTATTCCATCTATTGGCCCTTTCCTGAAATCTTGATGATTTGATTTCAAGTTTCTAGAACCTTTTCTTAACTTCAGTTGTCTTCACAAGTCCTCACGTATTTTATTAACTCCCAATTGATTCTTTTATTAAATGGCATAGTAACAAAAATAGTAATCTGCGCAAGAACTATCCGCTTCGAACAACCAAGGTACGTATGAATTTGTATAAACTACTCCATAGTAATTTCTTTGTTTTTTTTTTCTTTCAAAGTTTTAATCAAATTATACATTGTGTTGTGAATCAAAATGATATAATATGTTTGGATCCTTATTAATCTGTGCATTGATGACTAAGATATCAATACCTTTTATGTTCAACGATTTATTAGTGACTAAATGTCATGATAAAGTGAGGCTTTCGATAATTTGTAAGATGGCTTTACATTAGTTGGCTCTAATTTTGATAATAAGTCCCTATGTTCATGAAATTGGGGGCTTTAGATTAGTTGACTCTAGTTTTGATAATAAACCCCTATGTCCATAAAATTGGCATTATTGTGAATTACGAAGTGAGTTTAAGTGTAATTATTCCTTACAAAATTAGTATGTAAGGTGAAAATTACCTCTATTTATATTTTGTAAGATGAAAATTGCCTCTATTTATATTTTTAATAGAAGTTTTGTAAAAGTTGTATTTTAAATTGAAATTTCTGAAGCAATTTCTAAATACATGTGGCAACATGTCTTTACCTGCTTTTAATTGGATCTGTAAAGTTTAGTGGCTTGCTTCTTCTAAATTACTAATGAAAGAGTAGTTTCCTTTTATGATAATTTAGGTTTGTATTGCCTGCTTGGTTGTAGATTCCTAAAAATTTGGATTGTTAGTTTTGTGGACTTGATGTTGTATATGAAGCTTTGCTTGTAGGTTTCTAAGTAATGAATTTAACAATAATAAGAGTTTCTAAATACTCTTATAAACCTCGTATAATGTAGTCCCTCTTTGGATTAAGAAGTCAATTAAGTTCAAATTTTATACTTAACCATATCTCTGCAAGGATTTTACATTTTCTTTATCAGTAATCTCAGATTTAATACTCAACCATATCTCTAATATCCATGCTAACATATTTGTTAGAAAATGGATTAATGAGCATTATCTCTAAACTTCAAGTGAATGAGGATTGTTCTTCTCCCCACCAGATTCTTAAATTACTTTGAATTCTATTGTTGTGCAACCCTCGGATTGAAATGGTAACTGAAAAGGAATAGAGTGAGTTTACATGTTTGACAAAATTTTTTTTGCTTATCTAGAATTTTCGTGTGTTTTTTTCTTTCCAAATTGAATTGGTTACCTTGTCATGCTTTGTTATAAATTATGAGTAATTTTCTTCACTTGTTTGTTCTCTTATTCTGAAAATGGAATTAAGCCAAACTTATTAAATCAGGAAAAATAGTTCCAGGTTAGGAAAAACAGTTCCAAGTTATTATCGTTTGCATAGCAAGCCCATTCCTTGCATCCCAGTGGCCTGGCTAGGTCTGTTTTTCTACTTCAAACACTACAAAAGCCATGTAACTTATATGATTTGATGGATGCACAGGAAGAGTTGTATCATGAGCATTAATATGACCTGCTTAACTGAAATGGTTTAATTGTACAGTTAGATTACGGTGAAGATCTTCACTTATCATCTACTCCCACTAAAATCATTGAACTTGGAATTCAAAAGTCTCCTTTGGTGTTAGCAATTTCAACAAAGTTGATTTTTACCATTTTATCACCTAATGAAATATATTCTACCCCTGGTTAGACTTCAAAGCAGAGGATTTTGTTTCACTTAGATATTCTTTCTCAATCATTTAATTTTTTTCTTGTATTGTTGTCTTGTTGTAGGTAGCATTCATTAGAAATTACAGTAAGTACTTTGGTATGACAATTGATGTTGATGTTGTGGTCTGACTAATGATCTCATTCATGGACACTCCCCAACTCTTTCATGGCCTTCCCAAATTGCATCATCATGATTAAAAATGAAAAAGCATGATTATCATGATTGATCAACATCAAGCACCACATTAGAGGGATGCTATTTAATTTTTCTTTATGTTTATTTTTCTGATTTAAAACAAATAACATTGTAATGACTTGTTAATTTTAACTTTTACGCTTTATCATTTTCATTGTTTGATATTAAAACTGTAAACTTCGTTCTTTGTTCCTTTTATAAAAGTTATATGCACAAATTATAAATACCAAAAATCTAAAATCGTTGTCTTTTATAATTTTTCTTTTATTTCAGGATTTATGTATTATTGAAAAATACGAAACAAACAAATAGGAAATATTGGAGTTTTTGTTGAAAACCCCATACAGTAGCGGGGCTTTTGGAAAACCATAGGCAGTAGCGGGGGTTTTGGAAACCCCAAGCAAATTGCGCTTTTCCAAGGGTTGTTAAAAATTCTCGATAATATGTTAGCCACGCTAGTTCTTCCAAGAAAATTGTAAACCCAGGTAAACCCATTAGTGGGGGTTAAAACCCCTGAAAATGACAAATATAATCCCTACTAAAAACAATTATTTTTGTAATAACATACATAATTAGATACATTTTTTTTCAATGATAAATATTAAGATTATAAAATAACATTTAGATACAAATTTGTTTATGCTAATTAATTCAACAATTAAATTTCATGCTATTGTTAATAATATTAAGTATTCAAAATATCACCTACATAGTTGATTTTAACTTATATAATATAATATCTAAAAATATGTAAATATTTGTTATTATTATATATATATATATATATATATATATATATATATATATATATATATATGATAAGTAAAATAAAATATTGAATTTATTAAATACATATTCTATAAAATACTAAAAATACGTGTAGTTAAGTTAATTGAGTTCAATACCAACTAAAATGTTTAAATGCCTTTTGTTTAAAGAAAAAAAAAAGACAAATGGAAATGGACATTGATAGAATTAAGTTAATTATAGTTACGAGGAATGATCCAAACAATACCCATGCAGAATTACTAAATTCATAGGTATGTTGAATGGCTGAATATGAACAAAATTATCTGGTATACATGAAAATTTGTCATTGATGTTTAAGTACGAAAGCTTAAATTTATTATAGATTCCTTAGATGATCTCATGGTGTAATGACAACACTTTCCATTTCCGGATTTTCATATTCAAATTCAAATTGTGTTTACATGCAAAATGATTCTTAATCATCTCATATTTCTTTGTATATTGGATGGTATACCCAGAAGTGAAGAAATCTGATATCTTGCCACGTTCTTCTACATATGTCAAGCACACACATGTTATTATCTCATATGAAATCTCACATACTAAACAAAGCATGAAATCATATTAATAATAATAGGGATATTAATAGGAATGATGATAAAAAAATAATAAAAACCCATAAATTTTTTCTTGTCAATCAATTTATTATAACTATCTTTATTTTTTCAAGAAAAGGGTAAGCACATGCTTGGCTTTTACATGATAATCATGCACAATTTATGTAACAAATGGATGGAAGAGAGGTTGACTCAATAAATACATAAATATAGGTTGAGGACTTGCAAAATGAAGTTAAATATATGCTGAAACATGATCCTTTGTTGTTAGCAATTCAAATATTATTTAGCAAAAACATGACAGTTGACATAAGAGAACTATTTCTGAAGATGATTTGTTAATTCAGATGTATTCTAGTACAAAATGTGCCTGCAGGATATTATAAGTGATATATCTAAGTCACAAAATCTATCATTTGTTCCAAAGTTGGTTTCTTGGACATTTTGTTCCACCCGATATCAGGTCGCTGACGAACCACCCATTAATTTCTAGTCCCACGCACGAGATGAATATACCTTGGTGTGAGGGGGTGTGTTGGAAGTCCCACATAGACTAGGGGTGTGTTGGAAGTCTCATATAGACTAGAGATAAGGCCAATTCACAATAAATAAGTGGGTGCAATCCTCACCTTACAAGCCAGTTTTGTAGGGTTGAGTTAGGCTTCAAACCCACTTCTAACAATGACCAAAAAGACTAACTTTTTTACACGTGTCAGTATAATAAGCAAGGTAATATTGTAACTGAAAGTGTATAAAATCACCAAAAACCCAAATATTTGCACACATGTCAATAATAGAAGTATAGGCAATAGTGTATTTTACCTAATGGTAATTTTTCTTAGTAATATAGTAAATTTTAAACTAATTGTAACTCTAAATTAAAAATATTTAATAAAAATGTGAATTTTAATAAGAATATTGGTATAACATTTATATCAAAATTAGATTTGGTCTCAAATTGGAGAGGAATAAAATTGCTCAATTTAAAAAAAATTGGGACCAAATTGAACAAAGATAATGAATATCAAGACCAAATTGAATATAAAAATTGACTCTAACACGTGGACATTTTTTAAATAGAATTTAAAAAAAAACCATAAAATGAAATGTGTTAGTTATTGTTTACAATCTGTTAATTATTTCAACGGTGTTAGCAAAAATGACTAAATTAAAAAAAAATGCTGAATATTATGATCAAATTGAACACAAAAAGAATATTATGACCAAATTGAAAGAAAAAAAAATGAATAAATATTAAGACCAAATAAAAAAATTAGCACTTATTCTTTATAATTTTGATTTGGATTTTATATTGATTTGGCAAATAAAGCCGATGAAGGGCATGAGAGATTGAATGTCAAAAGGAAATGGACAAACAAGAGATTGAAAGTCATGGCATTTGGTGTGTAAACTCACCTATTAGCAGTTTTTGGTGTGTTAAATGGCCCACTTTATATTATTGGTTATTTGAAAACTCATGAGAATAAATTTAAATTATGCAGTAAAATGTATAACGTAATTTCATAACCATATTATAACAAAAAAATGATGTTATAAAAAATGGGATAAAGGTAAAATCATAGCATTGACGATTAAAAGAGAAAGAGTTGTTTAAGTTTGGGATTGTTCTGCTTGAAAAGAGAAAATCGTTCCCAAAGATATCACTTGAGTTCACATCAAAGATATAAATTAGGTTTAAATACTAATTTGGTCCTAATATTCATTTAGTTTTTTTTCAGTTTGGTCCTAATTTTTTTTTATCAATTGGGTTCTAATATTCATCAATTTTGTTCAATTTGTTTATAATATTTGTCATTTTTTTTCAATTTGGTCCTTTTTCTAACACTGTTAAAATAATTAACAGATTGTGAACTGTAACTGACATGTGTCATTTCGTGATTTTTTATTTTTTTAATTCTTTTAATTTTATTTTGTTTTAAAAATTGTTCATGTGTCAAGCCAATATCATGCCTCCTCTATACGAACATGACTCTAAATGGTACTCATATATGATGGGAATGCAAGCTTAAAAGTAAGTGTAGAGTTGTATTTGGTAGATAGCTTAGATCTAGGAAAGGTTAAGGGGGAAATTGTGTTATGTAAACATGGAAATATTTCAAGGTGGAGATTAGTCCTTAACTTTTAAATTAGGGGTAAATATGTTTTTATCACTTAACTTTCAATGAAAATTGGAATTAGAAATGCAAGAATTTGGTCATTATGAAGATTATTTGACATTTCAAATGCATTTCTAAGCCAACATTGAAGCATAAATATGCCAAATGGTGTAAACAACTCAAATGCTACCATGAAACACGTTTGAAACATCAAATAAACTTAACAAAAGTTAGTTAAAATGACTAAATTCATGTGTTTTTAAAGCTAGAGACTAAATTGGGCCAAAGTTTCGAAGAGACTAATTCTAATTTCACTCAAAGGTATGTGATAAAAGACATATTTAACCCTTTAAATTATTAAACATATCAATAATTAAGTCAAAACTAAAATTTCCAGTTATATTTTTTTTTCAATGTAAATAATTATATTGTGTACCAAAAATTTATCTTCCATTTTATTTCGGAATCTTGTTTGACAAAAAAAAAATATTTCTGTTCAAGTAAAAGAACTTCCTATTCTTGTTAAATTTTTATGGTTTATTAAGTACTCAATAAATTTATATTTTTCAATTGAGTCTATGTTGTTAAATGTTTTTGTTAACTATTAATTGAATGATGATATGGTTGTTAAGTGATTGTCGTAGTTCTTATCTTTTCATATCACATCCCTGAGTCACTAGTCCAGAAGCATGATATAACAACAGGATATAACATCCTTTACACAAAAATCGATGTAGTTGATTGCATGGTAAAGTTATCAAATCAGGTAACCCGACCCGACCTAACCCGGCCCACCACAAGTTGGTCACTTAGTGAACCAACCCAACCCGACTCACTTATTAGTGGGCCAAAAAAAATCAAACCCGACTTTTTTATTTTAAATTTAACTCGATTACATCGGTTATTCAAGGGAACCGATGTAGTATCACTTTTAATCCCCAAGGTGTGATAGGTTTCCCCATTTTCTTCTTCATTTTCGCACTTCATTCCTCTTCTTCGCTTTCTTCTTCCTTCATTTGCACCTTAAACATTCAAAGTCGTTGTGGGTCCTTCATTTGAAACCGTTGGTGGTCCTCCATTCGAAGCCCTCACAAAGCTCACTTACCTCGTCATTGTTAAGGACTGGGTGTTTCTCATTTCACCACGCTGCCACACCACTACAACAACGCCAAGGAGGTGGTTTCACATTGTGCATTGCTCCAAGGGGGTGATTTCAAAAAAGTGATCCATCTCGTTGTCGTCATTTGCAATTCCATCCCATTTTTGTTGTTGTTGTCCTCCTCTAAGTTAATGGGTGGTCCATTTAGGGTTCCTCTACCTGTATTGGTGGTCTCCTCAATTGTTTCGCAAAAACCCTCTTTTCCGCTACTGCCACTTGTCGTTGCTTGGGCCCCATCCATTGGCTGTTATCGCCCTCGCTTGGGTTGTTGGAGGCTCCATTAAGTGTTGTTCTACCTCTATTGTGCATTACCCATTATATGTTGAACATGTTGGTGGAGTCTGAGGGATTTCGACCCTCAACTATGTTTTTAGAAGTTGTTATTTTAAGTATCATTGTTATAGTTGGGCCTTAACTTCATGTTTAAGATTCAATGTAAAGATTGAATTGTACTTTTATCTTTAATTATTTTAAAATTAAAGAAAGCATATAGAAAATCATTATGCTAAACTTGAACTGTCCATTTGGGACAGTTTTGGGAGATTGAATGCATCCATAAATGAGTTCTTATATTGTGTAATAATGGATCGAAGTTGGGTGACATGTATGAAAATCATGTTGAAGAGTTTCTACAATTTGCTCAATGAAATGCAAGAATTGTGAATGGAAAATATTAATGTTCCTTTGTTAATTGTTTGAATGGGAGACGACAACCAATTTAGTTAAGAGAATATCTTCTTTGTGATGATTTCTTAAAGAGTTATTCAACGTGGACCTAGTATGGTGAAGTTGTAAACCTCTCAACCATATCTCAATCTCAAGAGTTGAATGTATATTGTGAATAAAAGAATTTACATCGCCCCTTATTTCCATGCGTAAGTTGAACTCACTCACTTTAGTTATTATCTATCTAGATCCAAATCACTAACTAAAATCCTTATTTAATAGGTCTCATTGGCAATTGATTCTTGTTTGTCCCATAGACCATATTGTCGTGTGGTTTTGTTCATTGCATAAGGAGCCAAGCAAAGAATTGAAAACTTTAATACAAAGTTATGTGTTAACTACAAAAGTAATGGGTTTTATCATGATTATGTTGTAAATGACTAGTTTTATCGTGATTATGTTGTAAATTACTAATAACTTCTATTTTTAGTGCTATTAATGTCAATGATGTCTTAGATGGTAAATCCACGACATATTCATCCCATTTTGATTGGATTTATCCTATGGTACGTAGTTTGCATTGAATCCATATATTAGCAACTAATTTATCTTAGTTTTTCATATATTAATTTGATAAATTTCATATATTAGTGCAATAAGCAATGTAGAAGCTTTGAGTGTGGATACTACATTATGTATTGAATGTGGACCATAGTTTGTGCTAACATTATTGATTCACGGATCGATGTAAGAGTTTCTTTAACTATCAATGTTTAACTTTGCTTCCTATGCTATATTATAACATAATTAATATGTATTTTCCATATTACAGGTTTTTTAGGGTGTCAAACCATTGGGAACAAACAAACTTGAAGAAATTCACATGGTATGGATAAGATATTTTTTTAGGCGTAAAAAATAGTTTTAATAACCATTAGGAATGTTTTATTTGGGTGTTTAAGTATTTTGGCCATAACCTTTAGCATAATAGTTTTGATATGCTTTAGTAATTTATTGTACCTTAGGACAATTATTGATGTTTAAGTATTATTAGAAAACATAAAGTAATTGAATTGTCTACAACCTTTAGCATAATAGTCTTGTGCAGGTTATGGTCACAATTGATTTAATATACACTACTTTGTTTTTTAAACAACAATAAATATTACATCGACTAAGGTCACACATAAGGTAATATCTCCTTTCTCTATTTGATGATTCTCTTTATTAAAGTGGTTTTCGGTAAACTGGGGTTATATATGTGATATTACATCGGTTCTAGCTACAGATGTAATAGGTCTCACACTTATTACATCGCCTCATACAACATCGATGTAAAAATCGATGTAATATGCCCAAAAAAGTTGATGTAATATTCATTTTCTATACTAGTAAGTTTTCATTATATGTTATTTTATTATTTTAAAATTTTATAAAACTATAAATATAAAATTACAAGTTATTATAAAATCATAAAATTATAAAATTATAAATTATAAAATAATAAAAATAACATGTAAAAACAAATCTAAGAAAATTATCTAACGAGATATAATCGTTCGACTACTTAAGAGTCACGTCATATACTTAACACAAAAATTTAACGGTAGAAAGTCAATTAAAATGAAAATTTATTAAATGTTCAATAAATCATAAAATTTATCAAGGACTCATCGAAAATTCTCATATTAAGTGCCACTTAATACATAAGCCATTAGACTATATACATGTTTTAAACTTTTAATATGATGTAAAATACCTTTCTCAAAAAAAGTATTTCACATATGACAACTGAAATTCTGTATACGACTTCAATATAACGTTCAATCGTTTTCCATTTGTCGCTTCTCCTTCAGCTGTTCCATCTCCATTTCGTTTGCTACATTGCCACCACAAGAGACATCGTTTGTGGCTGGTGTTGCTCATAGCCATTGCTGGAACAATTTTTTTTATTTTTCGAATGGGTATTCTGAAATATACCCAGACTGGGAATTTCAGATTAGGAGGGACATGTTAAGGTTGGAAGTCTTTCGGGAATAAAATATTTACGAAATGTGTTCGTATTATTAACAAAAAAGAAGTTCGAGAACTAGCTCACCTTTATGTGTTATGATATCATAACTACTTGGTTGGTAAAAAACAAAAATATCTATCACTATTTAAGGTTAATGTAAACATAATAAGAAATATTTCGTGGAAACAAAAACATTAGGTATCAGTATAACTTATTTATAGAGTGAAATTATTGCTCATATAATTACTTTCCATTACTGCACTTTGGATGACTGTATCATGCATGTCTTTGCTGTGCCATATGAAATATATATTACAATTTACAAACAATACACACACTAACACACTACTTTCAGATTTAGAAAGAAAAAACAAATTACATAACTTACACTGCACAATATGTTGACAAAAAAATTAAAGACTTGATGCATACAACTTCTGAAGATCATCTTTGAATTTGGCTTTCAGCTGTTCTCTCTTTATCTTGAGAGCATTAGTGACTAATCCAGATTCAGGTGTCCATGGATCCGGAAGCAACTTGATCTTTGCAGGAATTTCAGATTTCACCAGCTTTTTAGCTTTTGCAACCTGACATGAATAAAGGTTTAGCCATTAATCATCAATACACAATGCTTATTAACTTATAATTTCCTACTTATTGTTGCATCATAAATAAAACTATATTGTTTGGAAGATCGAAATATAATTTCTGCAGAGTTTATCCGTCAAGCTTCAGATCAACGGAAATAATGTCCAGTCAAAACAATGATAGGTGTTAAAGCTTTAGCAATGTAGGAGACTAAATCAAAGTAAACGTAGAAAAGTTTGTAATGGAACAGAGAAAATGAAGAAGAAAAGTTTTTCATATTACCGTAAGAGAATCCTAAATAAAAAGTGCTTACATAGACACATAAGACGCAACCTATTTTCATTAAATGAGCAACAGATGATGAAGAACTAGATGATAAATGGAAGCTTCATCATACTTCTCAAGTTAGAAGAAAATAATTTCTTTTTTTTCTTATTATATCTCAATATATATATATATATATATATATATATATATATTTGTTGGATAATTTTGGAAAAATGAATAGCCTATTCTGGGAACAAATCATTGAGATTGCAGGATTATTATGCTAGTAATAAAAACCAGATATAACAAATATATTAGAACTACTAGGAATAATATCTAAAACTTCCTAGTAATAAAAACCGTATATAACAAATATACATAATTAAAACTAATAGGAATAATATCTAAAACTTCCTAAAATATATTTTGACACTCACTCTCAAGTTTGTGTTATCCGTTCCTAGTTTGGATATAATTCTCTCAAAGCTATTGTTGTTCAATCCATTATTGAGTATGTCTACAAGTTATCCTTTTGTAGACACACATGGAGTGCAAATCATGTCATTGTCAAGTTTTTCTTGGATAAAATGTCTATCCTTTTCGATATGTTTAGTTCTATCATGTGCTGGGTTGTGAGCTATGTTGATTGTTGATTTATTTTCATAATATAACCTCATAGGTTCATCCTACTTCCAACTGTCATAACAGTTCACATATTCATCGAGTCATTGCTCAAATTTGCTTCAACACTAGACGTAGCTACCACACTTTGTTATTTACTAATCCAAGTTACTATGTTTCAATCTAGGAAGGTGGAATATCCGGTACTTGGCCTCTATCCACAACTGAACCTTCATAATAAGCACCAATATATGCCTCAAGCCTATCATTCTTGTTTCTTTTGAACAAAATTTCTCTTTTTGGTGTCCCTTTCAAATACTGGACAATTATGAGAGAACCTTATAAACGTGCTCCCTTTGGTTGGTGCATAAATTGATTGACGAGGCTCACAACAAAGCAATATCTAGCCTAGTGTGAGATAGAGAAATAAGTCTTCCCACAAGTCTACGGCACATTTCTATATCTATAACAACATCATCCTCTGCACTTCTCAACGTTGTATTTCGATCAACATGAGTGCTTGTTGGTTTGCATGTTATTTTACATGTTTCTTGTAGCAAGTCATTAATATATTTTTGTTGAGATATGAAAATCCCTTTCTTGGAATGAGCTACTTCAATCCCCAGAAAAAGTTTTAGTTTTCGTAAAGTCTTGATTTCAAATTCTTTGACAAGGCATTGACTCAACCTTTGTTATTTTTTTCTTTTTGTCATTTCCAATAACAACGATATCATCCTTATAGACCAACAATACTTTACTCCTCCTGAATTAGAATGTTTGATAAATAAAGTGTGGTCCCCTTGACTCTGTTTGTATTTAAGGCTCATCATGACTTTGGTAAATCTACCAAACCATGTTCCAGGTGACTATTTCAACCTGTATACTGTCTTTTTTAGCTTGCAAACTATGTTCTAGGAGACATTAAATCCAACAAAAAATGGTAACTATATGGGTTTACAAGATGAAGAAACACAAATTTTATCGAGATGTTATCACTGGCTAAACTTTCCAGCCTTTAAGAATAGTAATGGTTTAAGCTCCATCCCTTACACTACCAAATTTTTCCAACCCTTTCATACTTGAAATTGATGCCTTGAGAATTGAAATAGGAGTTGTTCTAAGTCAAAGTCATCATCACATTGTCTTTTTCTCCAAAAAGTTAAATTCCATATTACAAAAACAATCTGCATACTTTTGGGAATTTTACACAATAACAAAAGCAGTAGCAAAATTCAAACATTAATTGTTTGGTCATAGGTTTGTGATAGAAACAATCAACATCGTGACAAAAAAATTGCAATTAGCATATAGCTCACAACTCGGTATAACATGATAGAGCTAAACATATTGAAGTGGGCAAACATTTTATCAAAGAAAAGTTTGATAGTAGCATGATTTGCATTCCATGTGTATACTCAAGGACAACTTGCAAACATACTCGCCAAGGGGTTGAACAAGATTAACTTTGAGATAATTATATCTAAGCTCATAATGGGAAGCACTTATTCACCAGCTTGAGGGAGAGTGTCAAGATGTTTTAGATTTTATTCCTATTGGTTTTAAGGGGAGTCTCCATATTGGCTATATCTTGGTTTTATTACTAGCATATTAATCCCGCAATCTCTGGGTTTTGTTTGCTAGAATAGGTTGTGTTTGTTTCCAGAATTATCCAATCAATATATATTTCGGATGTATTTAATGAGACAGAATAGCAGAGTAATTGTTTTCTTCTAAACTGGAGAGAAAGTAATTTTTGGAGATATCACATCGATTAGAAATATGATTAAATTATATTGTATATAAACGGATACAAATCTTACTAATAAATCGGTTTTATAGAAGACTTTGTTGAAACCAAACAAACCCTTTTTGCGTAAAGTGTTTTGATGATAACAAAACATCATCAAACCAGAAAAGACACTGGTTAGTTGAGATCAAGGCATCCCTAGACTATGTCAAATATTAGACGAAACATTGGTTAGACATTGTCTAATGATACACCATATATAAACCGTAATTATACATTTGATTGTCCAATGTGTATTCACGAGTATCAAGCAAGTTTTCTCAAAAGCATAATCAGCAGAGATAAGATGAAATATAAAGATTGAATGACACAAGTCTAGAAGAAAAGAGTTGACGTCTCAAGTCAAAGGACTTGACCAGACAAGTCAAAACAAAGTGAACTTCACTGGACAAGTCAAAGTTGATGATACAAGTCACGTTGACCAGACCAGACGAGTGAAGTCATCACACAAGTAACCTGACGACTTACCCTCATTAGATGCACCTAATACAATTTGATCATTATGCCTAAGTTATTTCTTTCGTATAATTATTAGTTGAATATTTAGTTTAAATTGAAAGAAATATTTTATTTGATTACTGAAAAATCAAATTATTTAAAAGAACTACAACGTTTAAAAATTATCTCTTGATAATTATATTTTGAAGATAGAATATTTTTAAATCAAACTTTCATTATATATATATATATATATAAACATTTTGAGACTTATGATTGAATTGATCTTAATTGCAATTAGTAGTTATTATAATCCTAATGAGATATTCCATAATTATGCTACACAAAGTTTCCATAAGTATGCAGATATTGAACGTTAGAAAAGATCAAATTAAAAAGACTCCAAATCAAGCTGGTGCTGAAGGAAAAAGGAGAAGAAAACAATAAAAGAATTTCATCCAAAGATATTTGAAGACTTGAAGAATTACATTGAATAATATACCAAGTCATTCCATATAAAGAACAATCAAGGAGAAGACTGATGAAGCTATTCAAATTCAAATCCTTAACGACTATCACTTCAACATCTATATAAAGGATGCAAAGTTGAATGAAGAAAGAGTGTGAACAACATACACAACTGATAAACCTATGAGAGTCATATCTATGAAATAGTGAATTGTGAGAATTGGGTTGAGAGCTTAAACATTACAATATTCTTCAAAAAGTGAAATTTTATCCTGTGCGCTTTGACTGTACTCTCTTATTTTGAGAGTTTTTCTTGTTATTTTGATTGAGAATTCTTAATCTCAAGGCGAAATTAAGAAGGTAATACTTGAAGAGGTTGAAACTAGTTGTAATCTGGAGAGGTTGGAACTCATTGTAACTTAAAGAGGCTGATACTTGTGTACCTAGAAAGGTTGATACTCATCATAACTTGGAGAGAGTGATACTTGTTCTAATCAAGGGTTTTGATCAATGCAATAACTTAAGTGATTTGTTTAAGAGATTGGACATAGCCCTTGTGTTGCGAGTCAACCAGTATAAAATTTGTGTGCTTTTCTATCCTTTATATCTATATTTTATTAATTTATATCTACGCATAAATATTTAAATTGTCTACATACTCTATTCATCCCCCTTTCTAGAGTCACCCTACACCAACAAACTTAAAGTCCACTTCTTAAGATAGTATCAAGCCTATCCTAGTGAAGTTTGTTGGCCCTATTGGACCATTATCACAAATATCTATCATGCTCGAAATGTCTAGTCCTTAGAATGGGAGTGTTGGAGATCTCATATCAATTAGAGATATTACGGTCGAATTATGTTTAAAGTTCACTTTTTAAGAATAATGAACTTGGAGATCATTTTGTTTTGGAGTTTTTTTTTTTTGTGTGTGCTTTTTCTTTCTAACTCTTTGTCTTCTCTCAACTCTTATTTTTCTCTCACAGACAGATTTCATGTATTATTGGAAGATAATACTCTAGAATCACAAAAATGAACTCACAAAAAAATGAACACCAAGAGTTGTTTATATAGGCACATAAGGCCACACCCTCATCATACTTTTTCAGAAAAAAGATAATCATTAGAAAAAATTATTTTCTCTCAACAGGTAGTGTGTTGGTGAAAGAAAAACACAGAACAAAGCGTAAACTTTGTCTTTTCAGACGTTGTCAGAGGCAACCTATGTTCATTAAATGACCAACAGGTGACAAAGAAGTAGATGCAGTGCCTAATGAGGAAAAAGCCTTCAGAAAAAAAGCTCCACATATGAAAGCTTCATCCGACTGAAGAAATATTATCAAATTTTAGCAATAGGTATGATGTAGGTAGAACTAGGAATAAAACTATTCGAAGAACTACAAAACTATAGGAATTCCTATGAATGAATAGAATCCGTAGGATGTATTGAATTGAGGAAGAATTACAATATCATTATTCAAAATTGACGTGCCTGCACTCTATTTAGAGTTAGCTTATTTATAGAAATATAGAAATACAATGCCATAAATAAAAATGCTAATGGAATAATAAAAATTAATTTTGATTATCAATCAGAGTTAAATTGATTGGCTGTGATGCAGCTTCCTTATTAATATGCAATTTTCTTATTAATCTTTCTGTATCAAGGTAAAAGAACAGAAACCCCAAGGGGAATTTCCTAACATAAATGTGAGGCGATATAGATACTATAGGAAACAAGGATCAACCTCCAGACCATTTAATTGAGGCTTTCATACCATGTCAAAGACCAACTTTATGCATATCTTTTGTTTTCAGGTGGAGGTCGATGAATGATTTACTATCTTAACACTGCAACCCGTGGAAGTATATACTATGATAAAATCTCCAATTTTCATTCTGGTAATTGCAATCTATCAGTTATATCTTGGTTATGCGCTAGCAAGCAAGGAAACATGCACAATTAGCTAACCTTAGAAATAGATTGTAGGACCTCGGTGACAGTTTCATGTTTGTTACACATATCAGGAAAATCTTTGTACTCAATACCAGCTTGTTGGGCCCACTTCTCCAGGGAATGATTACAAGCAACAACTAGAGCCACACAGTAGCTGTAAAAGGGGTCTGCATAAACCATTATATTATCCACATAATCACATGATGATAGTGCTGCCTCAACCTGCAATTAAGAAAAATAATGAAAGAGCAGTTAATGTACAAGTTGAAAAATTTACTTAGAATTTTGTGAACGGCATGGAATAACTTGAGTAACCTTTCCAAGAGAGACATATTCTCCATGCTGAAGTTTGACAATATCCTTCTTCCTATCTATGATCTCAAGACACCCATCAGGATGGCATTGTCCAATATCACCAGTATAAAACCAACGCATACCATGCTCATCAACCTGTGCTAAGTTAAAAAAATTATCCATGTGGCATACATCAGAAAAGGTAGGTTTTGGAACATTTGAATGAAAATTAAAAAGGAAATAATTATAACTGAATGTTTGAAAATTACCTTGAACACTTCATCAGTTTTTTCTTGATTCTTAAAATAACCAGCGGTTACACTGAATCCCCCAACTACAATCTCTCCACGCGGCATTGGTTTGTCTGATGTCAAATACCCTCCCTCTTCCCAAGAAACAAGCTATACAACAACATTAAAGAAGTCAAGTTTCTCCCGTTTTAAGCCTCATAAGTGATACTTACTAACTGCAACTTACATTGTGCGCAAAGTTTAATTATGCACAAATATGAGATTGTAATAATTAACGACTGTTAAATAAATCAATGCAATTTCTGTGATTATGCAGGGTTTAGAAAAAACACCACGCTGATTCTTCGTTGATGGAATATCAGCGTACCTTAATGTAGGAACAAGGAAGAGGTGGTCCAACACGCCCCACCTTGTGGTCGTACCATTCTGAGAATGTAGCTCCTGCAAATGTTTCAGTCAGGCCATATGCTTGCCCAATAGTAGCCCTGTTGACAAGAAAATATGAAAGGACAGAATGTCGTTAGAATTTAATAGAGAAAAGGAGAACAAAATTTCTGAGAAAAGTATGATTTTATTAATTGTTTTTGAATGTTACATTACGCCAGAAAACTTATATCTATTCTTAGATAAAAAATATTCCTAAGTGTTGAGTCTTGAACCAAGCTCAATAATGCTCCGCAATCTATATAGCCTATCTTATCAGTTAGATAGGGCTTTTGCTATTGTTTTTGTATCTTACACTTACTATCAGATAGAAAATCACATTAAAATCAACCAATGCAAAGAAGATAGCTTTCCCCACCACCTAAATCCATGAAAAGTTAGTTCTAATAATATGCAGTATAAAGATAGGACAGTAATTATTACCCCATGCAGATATTGATAAAGTTTTGTGAGTCTTTAGATAAAGGGGCTCCCCCACAAAGCATGTAACGGAGTTGTCCTCCAAGTGCAGCACGGATTTTCTTAAAGACAATGGTTTCCCATACCAACTTCTCCAATCCCCAAGCTCCAAGCCAGCTTCCTTTTACAGCTGTCACTCGGCGCTGATATGCAAAATGAAAAAGATTCTTCACAAGCCCCCCTCTATCCTCAACCTAAGTAAATTATAGGGAAGAGCACGGAAGAGAATAACTATTTAGTTGCCAGTATAAAACATTCAACAGCAAGGGAAAGTGATAGAAAAACAGTTTGTTTTTACAATTTGTAAAGAAAAAAGTATTCATCCAAGTAATCCCCCACTAGCTAAATTGTCTCCCTTTAATTCTTTCAAGAAATAACCCTTTCATCCTATAACATTATTGAACTAAAAGAGTCAATGTTTAGGAGAAACCATTATAAAATTGTTCACTATAAATTAATGTATTGAGAACTTTGTTCTATAGAGTCAATAGCATCATATGATCCATGTAGCAGGGCTTATCAAGTGGGATAAAGCTGTATGTTATTCCCTCTACCTTGTTCAGATCTCTTACAAAAACAACCAAAATTGTCCTAAAGTCATATCAAAACGACAATGAAATCCAAGATATTGTCAAACCTAATACATGATACATCCGTTAATTTAGCCTCAGTTCTCATGTGTTTGTTGTCAAATTTCATTTGTTGTTAAACCATCTATTCATATGGTTGGCTACCAAAATCAATACGCAGCCTACAATAGATGTCTGTGCTCTTCTTCTTTGCTGATGTAAAAGGATAAACTAGAGTAGCTAAGGCATCAGACCATAAACCATTCATGAGCTGAGATTGAGTTTAGTAGTTAACGAATTGGTGAAGTACTATATCACTTTTAGAGTTGGCTACCAAGCATACCTGTTTCTTTCCAATTTACTATATATATAAAAAGTTAATTTGGTAGTTTGATTCACACCTTCTTTACAACTCCATCACGAATACGATCAATAATATCAGGTACAGCTGCCAAAAGGGTGGGCTTCAACACATTGGCATCTCCCCTGGTTCCTTTCTTGATTTTACTGGATGAGTCGGTCAAAGTCAGAATAGAGCTGTAACCGATGGCACAACCTGCAGTTAGCATAACAGACTGGACAACCATAGCAAGTTAGAGTCTTAAGAGATAATATCATCAACTACTTTTACAGTTGGAAGAAGACTAAGAGGAAATTACCTCTGCTGCCATCTCAAAAACATGAGCAAGGGGCAAGTATGCCATGTACACATCCTTACTTCCTAAATTTGGAATCACTGTCATAACAGCTGTTGTTGTGGCTACCATATTCCCATGAGTAATCATAACATCCTGTCAAATCAGAGGAAACCACGGAACGGATGATTTTCCTTATATTTATTCACTATCTTAATATGGTTCCTGTGGATATTTTATAACCCAAAGTCATTGATGACAGTAAAGTCATACCAATAACAAAGTGTACTCATGTTTCTGAACTACAATTGTTGGGACTGTAAAGAGTATGAATCTGAACAAAGCACTATGCAAACATGCATCAATCAAGAACATGAATAAGGGTCTGTACACACAGAAAGGGACACCTGTTACAAAACTTGAATAAGAAACAAACCTTTGGCAGACCTGTACTGCCACTTGTGTACATGATAACCGCTATGGCATTCTTGGAAGGCAAGTTTGGTTCAACAGGATTTTCTTTACCAAGTTTCTCAACTTCACTAAAAGAAGCAATTGTCCAGTTGCTCAAACTTCCTGAGAAAGAATCTTCATCACTGTTATCATCTTCAAAGTAAATGACATTTTGGATAGAGACTAGTCTTGATCTGATTGCATCCAACTTCTTCAACAACTTGGACTCGCATATCAGAGTTGACACTTCAGTCTGTCCACATTCCAAAGCAAAAAGTGAGAAAATGTCTACAACTTTCAGTATCATAATCATTCACCATTTTGGATTTGCCTCCTCATCAAATCCAACTATTTTCATCTCATTATACAGTCTCTAAGATGCTCATTATACAGTCTCTAAGATGCTCCTTATACCAGCTACAGTAATGACTTAACAGTAAGTGTGCTCCTTCTTTAATCTCCCACCAATGATATGTTAATTCTTCTATATTTTTTTTCGTGATTTTAGTCTTCATATTTTGGTCAAATCCTCAATTTTCTATAGATATTTTTTTTATTTCAATTATTTTTAACGTTACGAATATGTTAGATCTAGAGTTCAATTAGGCCATAATAAAAGAAATAAAATGTATGCAAAATTAAAGATTAGATCAAAATCGCATGTTTTCTAAAAGAAGGAGATTAAAACCATAGAAAATAAAATCGCGAATTAGAAATAAACAGAAGATCAAAACTGTATTAATTTCAAGTGGTTAGCCTGAATTTAGGTTTATTTGACTTTTCTCATGAGTTTGGTTTAGTCCCCTTTGATTGACGTATGTTTTTTTTTTGGCACAAGACATATGATTGATGAACTATATAAGATGTCAACTTTGTTGGAATCTCTTTGTTTCAGTGATACCTTTGATACTAATCTTTGATTAAAAAAGTTTGTAATTTTTAGAATATAATAACTTCTTACCTCGTTTAGCGAATGGACCAAGGCATCTTCACCAAGTGTAGCATAAATAGTAACAACTGTTACATTCTGCCTGAAGCAACCCTGAAGTTTAGCAAGATTTTCATTAAAATGTGTGAATGCGGAACAGTTAAACCAAAAGAAAATGGAATGATTGAAAGAAATGAAGGAATTTACCTGAAGGGCAATCAGCCACTCAGCCCTTGTGTCAGAGAAAATGGCAACACGGCTATCTACACTGTGCCCTAACTTCATAATTCCAGAAGCAAAATTGCACACACAAGCAAACACCTCTCCATAGGTTTTCCATTCATAGTCTCCCAAGTGAACCTTCTCAAACCTTCTGCCATCACTGGATGGAACAAACTCCTTTTGCAGTAATTTTCTTGTCCCAAGAAATGGATTGTTGTGGTGTTTTCCACAGGATTGCTCAAACAGATGAGCCATGGTTGGTGCCCCTTTCCAAGGAACTTCAACCAACTCTTTTTTTCGAGCATTGCGCACTGCATAACCTTCCTCACCACCAACTTCCACAGCCACACCTCCATGGTCGTTCCTCATAACCATGCCACTCATATTGTTCAGGCATTTTAACCATGAGGAACTACTATTTTGATCAACCATTTTCCTGTGATGGCAAGATATTCCTGAAAGTTTGTTCAAATGGAGAAATGGAGCACAGCACAACTTGATTTTCTGGTTCAAATGGTGAAAGAAAGCACTGAACACAACTTTTCTTCAATGATATCACAATTAAACAACACAATACACGATCAGTCGGATAATGTAATCAAGATAAAATACAAGAATCTCAATAAACCAAGCAATTGAATGTGATTATGCAATGTATTTCAACTAAAAACAAAAGGGGTTGATTTCAATTGGGAATTGGAAAGTACTCCCTTTCAAAAGTTGATAATACCAACCGCCACGATCAATGAATTTATAAATGTTATTGAGACCGAGTAAACCCTTTGACCTGAACATTCAAAGCATGAACTTGAGGTGAGAAATAAAAAACATTCATCAAAACCCGCAAGAAAAGAAAAACTCAAGAAAATAAACTAGTCAACCATACAGAAAATCAACTATTCAACCATTCGAAATTCCAGAAGTCAACTTTTCAATCATACAAAACTTCATAGAAATTAACTATTCAACCATTCAAAATTCCAGAAAATAAACTATTCAATCACACAAAACTCAGATAAATGAAGTACTCCACCGTACAAAACAAATAAAGAATCCTGTATTAGTCAAATTTGGAATCAAAATTCATGATTTTGGAAGAATTGGTTAGTTGCGTACCCAAAAAGTCAAGGTGTCTTTTAATTCTATTTGTAACATCGAAATCAACTTTTAGTTTTAATTCAACACATACTAAGAAAACTTAAAAGTTAAGTTACAATATTTTTTCTTAACTCGAGTTCAACTCAAAGTAAATTCTTACCTGGAATTTAAACAACATTTAAGACAAACGATTTTATTTTAAAAATTAATTTAGATTTATTTAGGAATTTCAAACTATATTTGTTGGAGAGAATGGTTGCACCGATAAATTAACTAATTTGAGAATTGAGAATAAGATTAACTTCAATTGTTATAATGTAATTTTACCTGTGAGTAGTTCAAAGTTTTTCATAATAGATTTAATTCCTCGTGTTTAATTTTGTTTAGACGAGAGTATGTTTTATACTTTCTTTTTACATGTTTGTGTAGTTTCATAATTTTGTATCATGTTTTTTTCTTTTATATTTTTATTGATGTAATGACATATGATAAGAGAATTTTAACTTAAATGTCAAACTCATAATAATATATAAAAATGAATTTTATATAAAAAATTGTTCTTGCAGATCGAGATACACCAAGGAGATAGGTGTTCACCTTCTAGAATCAACTTGTCTTTCTAATTCTTTTGGTTGAGATGTCTTCACTGCTCTTTCTTCAACAAGTTGAGATCTTCTAGGTCTGGATGGTTGGGGTGTCTCTGATGACACTTTAACTATCAAGTCAGTCAGAGATATGCACAAGGTAATAAATAATTAATGAATGATTAATCATACATCCATACATCATGAATAAGGATGTCAACATGTCAAGTAAGGTATGGTAGTAGTTCCTTTGTATTATACTTAAATATTTGTTTTTTATCCGTATTCATATTTGCCTAGATATTCGTTATGTAGGTATCTGTATATTTTTTTAATATCCACATATATCCACATATATCCAGGGTATCCACGGGTATTTACAAAAGAAAAAATTATTATTTAATAACTTATTTTAACCATAAATTCAAATAAAAATATAATGAATAATATTTATAGATTTCAAACAAAGTGCAAATAAACCATTTAAATAGTGTTGAATGACAGTTTACAAAAAAATGAAATTTCTTTTAAACCAATTGATAAAAAATAACACATTCAAAATCGGTGTTAATGTTTTAATCATGTTTTTTCTTTTTTATTTAAATTAGAGTGTAGCGGGTACGGGTATCAACGGGTACAGATATTATGATACATGTACTCGTCCCATTAACATGCAAGTATAAAAAATACTCGTACTCGTTATCCGCAAATATTCATTTACAATATTCATTTCCTACCCGTTACAGGTTTTATCTGCGGACCCTTACTTGAATTGGTCTTCTATACTATTTCCATGGACCCTTACATGAATTACGTAGGCTGCCTAAGTCATACCTAATATAGGTTAGGTTAGGGTATTATGATCTCTAGTATTTACCTTAATCCTTGATTAAGCAACTATGATCTTGTGTACCATGTTCATCTATTCCATGCAAATCGGACCTAGATGATGTTGTTACATGCTGACGACATCAATTAGGTTCCTTTTGTTACACTAGCCTCAAAGTTTGAGGTCTGGTAATCTGGAAAGTCTACTTAGAAAGAAAATTTTGGTTTTTTTGCTTCCTAGGTATTCTCTTGATGGTGTATCGGTATAGTATCCCCCTAGGCTTGAGGTCTCTTAATCTAAAAGTCTATTTTTTGGAAAGAAAATTTCAGTTTCTTTGCTTGTTAGGTATTATCTAGGTGCTTGGAGGACAAGGCTTTAGAGAGCCTCTTGTCCACTTGGTGTATGCAAAGAGAGTGTGACTTTGCCACATGGCATTAGATCCCTTCCTCCTTTGTATCACACGGCCCACCTTTGTGCTTCTTCTCCAAGCTACATCTCCATTTCATTTCATGATACATTTTCATTTCATTTGGCCAGCCATGATTCCTATAAATGAGGCCATTCTATTATTGTATTTGGTTACTTTGGATTGGTAATAGACTAAGTGTTGAGAGTACTCCACCTATTGCTTCTAGAGTCACTTTGCTAGACTATTTTCTACCAAGAACTCCTTCCCTAGATCAGGTAGGTTGGGAATGTCGTTAGTGGAGTCATCCGGTAGTGGTGATGTTAATGGTTAGGGTACTTCATCTATAGAGAGGGTCAAGGACAACTTAACTCTTCATTAGGGGTACGATTCGGTAAATCCTTTGGTTAGATAGTATTTCTCCAAGTATAGGTGGTTGTCCATAGTTTGTACCTTTGGAGAGAGTGTTGCTTTTCTCGAAGGTGACGTCAACGACAAATTCATAGCAATTGATAGGGTTAGCACCATAGATAATGTTTGTCATGACCGAGAAGGTTATCATTCTAATTTTTTTTTGCATATATTTTACCCTCGTGACTGATTTGCATGTCCGACTTCCTTTCGATGAGTTAACAATTGGAGTGTTGAGGGTTTTGAATGTAACCTAAACACAACTTCATCCCAACACTTGAACACCCCATCCAAGCATTTCGAGTTATACATCGTATGCTTCAGCTAAAGTCATCACCCAATGTGTTCTTGCATTTCTACAATATAAGCGATCTCGTCTACCGGTTGTCATTGGTGGACGATACAATTACTTATAAAATAAATAAAAAATTATTACAATAAAACTATAATATATATATATATATATATATATATATATATATATATGTGTGTGTGTGTGTGTGTGTGTGACACACCAATTATATAATTACTTTAATTAAATGACATGTCACACAGATAATATAAGAGATGGGTCCTGGAGTATAACCACGACTTCTTACAATATCCAAAAAAAACTTAGAGGGATCCAAGGCACACCAAGATGCCAAGACTAAACAAAATACAAGAACTTGACAGTAGTTATTAGGGTACTAAAGGACAAAAAATAGTACATGGGCCATAACCCTATCAGAAAGACCAAAATAGTAAAATCCAGTCCAGGTGGGCTACGCAGCGGAATCATCACCTCCTTGTTGACCATGGGTGTTCCTCGCATCTGTTCACATCAATAAATTGATGATCATCGCAAAAAGATAAAACCACAGATAACGAACATACAACAAACAACAGAAGGGTAAGCTAGAGTAGAAATTGTTTATCATGCAATCACATGTTATTACACAATCCAAGCAGTATATATCAACCAATCATGTTATGACTTCTCAAACAACACACTAATCTTGGACTCGACTCATCCGGATTACATATAATCTAGTCGAATTCAACGGATGTTTGCACTTGTGGTGGATTATCCTGCTCACCCCCGAGCTAAGTGTTACAAGTGTTACAATGTTTCAATCCCCCACGCGCAAGGTTAGCCCTTAATGAGTTTCAGGCCTCTTGCTACTCTCACCACAATAGTCAGTCCGCTTTATGTGAGACTAACTGATTCCTTAGAGCGTCAGGATGCAACCTTACCTTGAATCCTTACCAAATTATATAGATGGGCACCACCATGAGCTTCCACTAACAGGGGTCATGGAATTATGTCTCAACCATTGAAGCACGACCCTGAAATCTCACCTAGAGATTTTGAGGATTTACGCACTGACCACAGACCAATCATAATCAAACAATAAAGGGATACTCATCATACATATAAATTTCATGCCAACCTCTGTAACCAATCCTCATTCATCTCACATGTGAAATTCATACCAACTCCTTCTTGCCAATTCACGAATATAGAATTTCACCTCATACCAATACCATGCCATTTTAATATCAACCATTTCATTGAAATCACATGCCGAGATTTATCCAAGTTCATCATTCACAACTCATACACCCTCTTATTTGTGCATATTCATTCATCTCATGCTTTAACATAGCAATCCAACTTAACATCACATTATGCAAACAATTTTGAGATTTTAGAAATAAAACTACAGCTTGTGTAAAGCTCAGAAAATTTTTGTATTTATATTCAAATTAAATATGATTGAATCAAGAATCAAATGAAACAAGAACCAACTTCATTGAATAACTATAAAGAAAGTTGTACACCAAACAAGCAACAAAGGTCAATGTTGTCAACAACCAAACTACAGTGATCTTGCGCAGCACAACTGGTGACATCTCTCTTGTTGAGAGGGTGTTAAAGGTCAGGTTTGGATACCCACTGACAACAACTTGCCTTGCGAAGTGGGGGGACACTTGGGGCGAGGGGTTGGGGTGTATTGGGCTGCAGACCTAACATGCTCTCAGTTGGAGGGATGTTATAAATGCTCTCACTACAGAGCTCTGCTTCAAGATCGACCCGTTCAAAGTCAAAAACTATGTGTTAAGGATCAGTTGTTAACATATCAGCTCGATCCAACGGTTAACGAAGTAGTAACTTTCATTTTACAAAAAGTGTGTAGTGTTGTCAACAACCAAACTACAGTGACCTTGCGATAAAAACTGCTCTCACTACAGAGCTCCGATTAAAGATCTGACTGGTCAAAGTCAAGAATTTTGTGTTAAGAATCAACTGTTAAAATTTCAGCTCGATCCAACGGTAAACGCAGTAGGAATCTTCATTTTACGAAAAGTGTGCAATGCAAAGAGTAGCGCCACATCAATCAAACAAACTCACACACCATACATTTCTATTCGACCAACAACCTCATTCAAGCATCACAGCCATACAAACAGACAAAAAATCGGCAAAATAACTTTAAATACATAAACCTTAGCTTCCCTTACCTGGAAAAAGCTAGCAGAAAATCCCGACACCCAAGCAAGTGAGTACTACCGACCATGGAGCAGATTCACGATCTATAAAACAGTGAATCCTAGTTAGAATCATGATGACAGAGCTGGGAATGAAAAAGGTACGGATGTAGAATCAACTTACATGGATTGAATAACGCAAAGAAAGGTAAGACTCAAACCCTAGCAGAGCTTTTGTGGCACTGATTTTGGCAAGTGAGTGCAGAATGAGGGACCTTGGCACCTATGGGCCAGCCTTTAGGCCCAACTGATTAGGGGCAGCCCTTAAAAATAAGAGCAGAAAATAATTGAACCTTACAATAAATAAATATATATATATATATATATATATATATTAGTTATTTTTATGATTTTTTTAATTTAATAATATTTTTATGCTTTTTAAATTAAATTGACTTATTGTAATAAAAAAGTTTGCCTAAAATGAAATTATAAATTATTTATATTTATTTTTATAAAAAATTATGATTTAATTTTTTAATTACCCATAATCTATATTTATATTATAACTATTAATAAAGGTGATGACATGTAAGTAAATGATCTGTACTCTGTTTTCAGTGTATATATTGATTTTATCCTTATATATATTAATTATTTTATTTTGAATTTTTATAACTATTTCTTATAATTATTTTTTAGGAATATATTTTCTAGTAAATTTAATATCATTTTTCATTTTAATAATAAATAGAAGAGCCATTTTTTATTATCTGTTAAAAGTGGATATACATGTATATACTTTCTTTTAGTAAACATTTATTAAACAATGAAATATATCTTTTAAAATGAATATAAAAATTAATAGTTTGTATAATTTTTTATTGTAAATTTTAAAAGTAGTTAGTAAAAGGATAATATGCCAAAATAATTATTTTAATTTATAAAATAATCAAAGTTAGAAATGTAATTATTTTAGTTTAAAATAATAATTACTTATAGATGAAATTGAAAAAAAATGTAAAAAAAAAATGAATATACAGGTATAGATAAATGAAATTTTCTCTTGTTTAATTAATTAAAAGGAGATATGTTATTGAGAGTGTGTATGGAGCGGAAAAGAGGGAATGGCGTTGGATGGGGAAGGAGGAAATGTATTTTTAAAGGTATTTACATTTAGTCAAACATCTAATAATTTCTAATAAAACCTTCAAAAAAATATTTTTAAAAATAACTACAAAATATTAAATATATGGTTAAATTGTTCCATTGGTCCCAAATTTCGTATGAAAATTTGAATTTGGTCCCTCATTTGAAAAAAGTGTTAAATAGGTCCCTAATTTTGGAAAGTTGTCTCAATGAAGCCCCTTCCGTTAAAAATG
>Ga0214542_1003974_pt1 | contig 29631 bp, 21 predicted proteins | sample CNSS1metaG_FD_160096 | JGI IMG/M metagenome (GOLD analysis project Ga0214542, IMG submission 160096) | Root nodule microbial communities from cowpea collected in UCLA plant growth center, Los Angeles, California, USA - CNSS1 | ecosystem: Host-associated > Plants > Roots > Nodule | place: USA...
ACTTTTAACCAAAGTACAGTCTCAATTAAAAGTGAGAACTTTTAGATTATCCACAGTAAATTCAACCAAAGTACAGTCTCAATCAAATTTTACTATGCCTAATCATGTCTATTCTTTTATCTCCTCATCAAATAAAAAGTTTAATTAATCAAAGTAAAGTCTCAATTAATTTTAGTTAGAGTAAATACCTTTAATCAAATAAAGTCTTAATTATTGGTAAAAACTCATTTAATCACATGAAAGTTTCTAAATAAAATCAAAGTAAAGTCTCAATTCAATTTAAAAACCCTTGGACGCATATGATCATCATGCATATAGATTTAAAATCATTACTTCTTACGTGATTCAAAGATAAAAGACATAGATAAATGAAAACCTCAACAATAATAAAAAGAACAAAGATATTATTTCATTCTAACCTTAGAATCCATAATGAAATTACAATCGAATCAACCCAAGAAGTTTAGCAATCCATGGAATACAAAATAAAAATAAAAGAAGAATAGAGAGAAGAATAGAGAGAAGAAAAGAGAGAGAAAGGAAACGAAATTAGGCACCCCTAAGGGTTCCAAAACTCCAAAGTCCCGAGCTTGTTTTTTTTCCTACTCTCATGGTCTCTTTATATAGGACTTGGACTGAGCTTTTCTATTGCTAAAATCTCTTAAATATCTTTTAAAATAAAAATAAAGATTAATATTTTAAAAATATTTGGAGAGATATAGACTATTTGACAAATATAGTTGGTTGATAATATCAATATCTAATATAATTAAATTAATTAATTACTTAAACATATATGATAAATTATCACCAATTAATATTTGTATTAATTTTCCAAATCAACCCTTTGCAATCTCCTCAAATTATCTTCTAAATAATCCAATATCTTCAAGATATATTTATTTGTTGTGGATATAAAAAGATTCAAGAAGATCTTGTCATATTTAAAAAGATTTGGTAGTTATTATCTTTTAATATTTTATGATATAATTAAATAATATAATTATTTAAAAATATCAAATAAAATATCTAAAGATATATTTTCCCCAAATTATCTTATATCATAAAGATAAAGAAAACCACAAGGTCCATTTTCCTTGTTGCTCTCTTCTTGGTTTAGCCAAACTTCTTCACTTTTTCTAGCTTTTCTTTTCGTCTTCATGCAATGCTTGGCTTGGATTTTTGTGATTTTGCTAATTTCTTATTCTTGGATTTATCTTTAAGGTGTCATGAAGCTTTAAGCAATTTATTTCCACACCTCCATGAGCTCAACTTAGCTACAGCTGCATTAACACACCTCAAAATATCCAAAGAACATTTATGCAACTAAAAAGCTATTTTTAACATGTTTTTGTATCTCAAGTTCAATAAACCCAATTATAGGAAATCCCAATTAAATCAATCTTTAAGCACACAAATTCAATTAAATACCTAGAATTAAACATTAAATGAGGGCAAAAATACGCACTCATCAATCACCCGATACGACATTAGGGTTTGTACAGACTTTAAAAGCCGATAATAACAGACATTAAAAGTTATTTTTATGTTAGTGAAGTAACAAAAATAATATACAGTAGTTCACACGTTGTTGCACCCATAGCATTACAATACCTCATTCAATATCACACAATTCATCATAGTATTTATTGTCTCTCTAGACAACAATAAACTTGTGTGTAGTCTTAGTACAAGAGAATCAATCATTAACCTTAACAAAAACACTCGCAAAAACATACCATTCTAGCCAGCTCACCCTTAGAGCCAAACCAACTATTCCTTCCTACTCTCCCAGGATCTCCAAACAGAGTCTACTTCACATAACTCTTACTTGAGTCATATGGCAAAGTCCATCAATGGTACAATTACGTCGAGTGCACAACCATCATCTAAATACATGCATGCATTACGTTCACTATACACACATTCCATTTCATATTATTTATTATCAACCATCCATATAAATCAATCACATCATTAAAACATTGCATTGAAAATACCATTTAGGCAATGCCTAGCGCCTCTAACTTAGCACACAATCACACCCATTTCAACACAAAATTATCATCACAACTCAACAAATTATCATTAAATCATGCATGTCATATATCTCTAACTACAAATCTCTAATCAACGATCCTAGCGGTCAAACTAAAGAACTATATGTTACAAATTAACTTTCAAACTTTTAGCTCGATCCAATGGTTAGGGAAGTGAGAAACTCAATTTTACAAAAATTAAGCAGATTAGAAAAATGTGTTGTCACCCAACGACTAGTTTATATTGCCCAACGAGAACTAGATCCGAAAAACGTTTTCTTATCGCCCAGTGACCAAATCCCTCGTCTAGCAAAAATATACCTGGGAACTCACTAATTTCTAGTTAGCCACCAACATAAATTGTCAACTAGCGATAAAACGAAGACAACACCAACACAAGATTTATCTATGAATTTTCCTTAGCATCTTTTTCTCTCTTTTTCTTATAAGTCTTACCCATAAACAATTATTTCTCACTTCTTCTTAATATCATACAAAAAACATGATTTCCAGCACTTAAATTACCCACCACCTATTACCAAAGAATCTTTAATTTGTTGTATTTGACCCAATGGTCTATAACACACAAGCAACACCAATTCCAATTACCATCAAATTTTTTTGTCGTGGATAATTACTGACATATTTTCCCATCTGTTTGTAAAATTTATCGACGAGCATTTTATCAAAGAATTTTTTGTCGTCGATAATCCATTGGTAAACTCGAATTACCAAGGATGTTTATTATTATCTAGAAATTTTATTCATTGATAATTAGCAAATTTCTTGTAGTGATTGTGATATGGATACAATTGCTTGAATAATACATTAATAAATGAAACAACTTGAATAACATGTTCTAAACATAAAAAATATGATTAAAACAAAGAAAGAAACTAGAAAATACAAATAATCACATCCAAATTAAAATGGGTTTCATACTCATTCTTGAAGAACACTTACTTGTTATATAATTAACACCACCTTAGAATAGGTTGATCTTCTAGCTTTTATGGACATTTAATGTAAACCTTATAAAGTTGGGAGGATCTTGACCAACAAGAAGATGTAAGAAACTCAAAAGTTGATGGAAGAACTATGTTAAACATTTCTCTTTGCTTGATTTAAGTGACATTATGTTGAGAAGTGGATGTAGAAGGACGAAGGACGTTGTGTTGACCATTGTATTGTAGAGGTATATTACTGTGATTGTTTTTATACTAAATAAAATCTTAGTTCCCCCAAACTATCAACACTTGATCTGGTTGTGACACCCCAGCTTTGAAAACCCAACCTTTCTCCTAAGACCAAGACAGTAGCTCCAAGCTTGAGGCACATGTGCAAGAGGTAAATATTTGTAATGGTTTTCTGCAAATGTGTTAAAGCATTTTTGTCGCAACCGGAATCGCGACGGGAAGGCGAATCGAAAAAGAAAAACGGGTTTAAAGGAGATTTGGAGTCACCACCATAGTTATTCTGGAAAACTATGGAAAACCATCAAAATAAGACAAGTCTGCGGAAAACCAGATTTTGGATCCGGGAGTCGATTACGCGTAGGGAAGGTGTTAGCACCCTACAGCGCCCGCCCAAGGGCGGTACCTTTAATTAAAAATGCAAAGTCGATGTGATTTTTAAAATGTTAATTTTTCCTAAAAATAATAAGACAAAAAATGCTAAAAAAGAAACATAAATATTTTTTTAATTTTTTTGGGCCCGACAAGGATTGATCTTGGTCCTACGTATTCTCATCCAAAATGAGAAATCAGGGTTACGTAGTTCTTTAAAGATATTTGTTTGAAAATGTTTATGTATTTATATTTTGAAATTTTGTATTTTTTGGTATTTTTGAATTAGTTAAAGATATGTGTCACACGACGCGAGCGGTCGGACAGACACTAAAAGGAAAAGAAAACATTTTTTAGTATTTTTAGAAAATAAGTGTCACGCGGTGCGAGCGACCGGACAGACACATTGAAGTGAAAGAGAACATTTTATATTTTATTTTTGTTTTATTATTTTTTTTATTTTTTCTATTTTTTGTAATTTTTCGTAATTTTCAAATATAAAAATAAAAAAAGGAAGAAAAAAAAATAATAATAAACAAAATAAAAAAAAAGTAAAACAAAATAAAATAATAAAAAAAGAAACAATTTAATTAAGAAGGATGAAAGTGGAAAGCAAATTATGAGAGTGCATGAGTGATTAGGGAGGGGTACATGAAGTAAGTGAGGTGTGTTTATTAAGGGTGGTGGTGCGGCGAGTAAAATATAAAACAAGCCCAAAATAAGAGTAAAAAGTGTATGCAGGGGTGCGAGATTAGTAATTGTGGAGGTGCGCGAGGAAGTGAAATGATGCAAGGACAGCCCAACAAGAAAAAAAAAACAAGGCGGGAGTGCAAGATTGTAAAAAAGGGAGGTGCACGAAGTAAAACAAAAATTCGTCCCAACAAACAAAGAAGACGAATGGATTTGGAGTGTGAATAATAGGACCATGGGTGCAAAGAGCACGGTTAGTCCCATTTAAAGCAACAAAGGGGAGGGTGTAATTAGTGGCATGGGGGTGCACGGAGTAAAGGAGAGAAGCATGACATGGCATATGGAGGTGGATGAGGTAAAAGTAGGGGTATATGTGGTAATGGAGGGGTGCGAAGGATAAAAATGGAGGTGCAGCGAGCAGAAGTGGAATTATTTGAAATAATAAACTGAAAACCCTAATCAGCCTCCGCAGCTCCTTCTTCTTCTCGACGCCAACGCTGCCACTGACCACCACCCACCAGCACGCCATTCCTATCTCTGCCTCGCCGCACCAAGGACGCCGGTGACGACGCCGTTGACAACGCCGTCCACCACCAAAAAACGCCGGTGACCATGCATCTCCTTCTTCTTTCTTCTCCAACGCGCGCGGGACAGGGGCTGCACCCATCCCCTTCATGGCTTCGAGGTCTCGCCTGCCGGAGACCGCCGTCAGCGGTTCCAGCCACCGCTGACGTCCACGCCAGCGCCCCCTTCGCCCCCATCCTCTTCCGTAGTAGAGAGAGGCACGCGAGGACTCTGCAGCTCGTCACCGTCGTGCCAGCCGCCGCGATTGGGTCCGCAGCCATCACGCGACCACGCTCCTCCGCGAGGGTTTCTACTCCCTTATTCATCTATGTGTTTTCGGGCTATGAATCATATGGTAAGGAAGAAAGTGGAATGCGAAAATGGTGGTGGTTCCGGTTCAGTGTGAATGAAGATTGCAGGGATTGGATAGAAAGAGGAACAATGAGTGTTTTTTATTGATGATGAAGAGCGTGCACGATTTTCTTGTGTGTTTTATTTGCAGGTTGGAATGACGTTGTGATGTTGAGGTGGTGGTTCTACGAATGAGGGCGGCAGGAAGGTGGTGATAATGGGAAGGATTGGTGTTCGTGTGTATTTGTGCAGGTGAGCGATGAAGATGAGAGTGTAGGTAGAAGGGTGGATTTGGAGTGTTGTACTGTTTTGTTTGCTGTGTACGCAGATTCGAATGAGCTGGAGGCCGGTGTGGGCGTGTGAATCCGATGGTGATGGAAAGAATGAGGAAGAAAGGTTTGGCGTGGGACGAATGGAGGGAAACCGTGGGTTTCGGGTTCGGTTGGGGCTTGGGTGGTGGAATGGATGTAGTGCGAATATTAACGGGTGGCTGTGGATTACATTTTTTATCACTGAACCCATATTACAACTCACAACTTGCGCAATATCATCATCATGAACCAGCAACAACAAACAAAGCATAACAAATATGGTAAACACAACAATTCAAGGATTATCAGATAGTCTTGCATTGATCCAAGCATTCAAGAATATCGATGCTTACCTCGCAGCCTCCTCGTTGTTAGATGGTTCAATTCCTCTCCTGTTGTTACTTCCGTTCCCCTTCCCTTTTTTGTTGCTCTGGTTCTGAACTATGTGTTTAAAAAAAAAAATTTGTTAGCTCCTGCTGTTTTGTGGTCTTGTGAAAGCCTTTTTTTTTTCAATTCCTCCTCCCTTTTTCTTATGTGTGGAGTTGCCCTTTAGTCATGGCTGCACTGCTATGCTCAGACTGCGTCCCCTGATTGCTGCCACAGTGACACACCAATACCCAACCTTTCTTCCTTTTCTGTCCAAAAACCCCCCAATACCATATAACGTATGAATCTGGCCATATTTTGCATGGCAGAGTCAAGTCAAATGACTCTCATTATTATTTTTTTATTTCATATATTTTTTTTAAGAGCAGAAAAACAAAATGGTGTGAAAATAAAAATAAAATGGAAATTGAAATTAAAAAAGATAAAATAAAATAAGATAAAGTGAAGTAAAAAAAATAATAAAATAACATAAAATAAAATAAAACAAGAAAAAAAATAAATAAAATAGATAAATAAAAAGCAAGACAAAATTAAAATTAAAATTAAAAATAAAAATAAATAAATAAAAGAAAAGGAGTATATATGCACATTCAAATTAATATTGATTTTTGTAATGTTTTTTTTCTTTTCTTTTCTTTTTTTAAAAAAAAAAATTCTTAGTTAATTATTTTTATTAATCGGACAAAATTGAGTGTTGACAATTTTGTTTAGGTCTATTCTTGCATTGGTTTGTGTGTTTTAATTAGAAGTAATAGAATGGGTAATGAAATTAGGAAACAAAAATATGATTCAAACACTATAGAAAATACAAGATGCAATAGTTTCTTTCAGTATTATCAAATAGTATTATTTTAGAAACATTTAAGTTTAGAATAGATATGTTTAAAGTAAAAATGGTGAGTGACTTCACAATGTAGGATTAGTATTGTAGAGGTAATATATAATAGGAATTCAAAGTCAAATTTGTGTGTTGTTATATTTTATACGGTGTTGAGAAAAAGCCAAGACATAACATATAAAGTATGAAGAATTAGAGTCATGGAGATTCGATTGGTTTGAGTACTCATAGTCTTACTAATGCTAGATATCCTGGTGCTGCCTTGCTCGGGGATGCAGTTTATGGGATGGCTATTGCTTATATAACGAAGAAGGATTTATTTTTCTTATTCAGGTTGCACACGGGAAAATAGATCAAGTGGGGTGGTGCAAAACATCATCCAGAGGACAAGGATGATGGACAAAGAATGCATCCTTGTTCTTCTTTCAAGGCATTTTTAAAAGTGGTGAAAAGTCGTAGCTTGCCATTGGCGAATGTGGAAATGGATGCAATTCACTCGTTATAGCTTATTCTATGTGACTCGTTACTATTCCTATATTTGTAGTTGATATTGATGGCCACATAATGCAAAGGTTTAAGAATTGATAGGACTTGTTGTTGAGGAGGCTGTGGGAAGTCCTTGGTTCGTGATCTTGTGTTTAAGGAGTCTAAAAAGGGTTAAACAAGTATTTTGTAGCTGTAAGATTAAACAAAAAGCCATGGCCCTACCCCTCCCTTGCTCCCTTCATGTTGACCGTTAGATAATTTGTTGTCATAAGTTATGCTCTTACCTAACAAGGCAACACATGGGATGAGAATTTGAACAAGCTAATTGAACTGTTTCACTTTGACAATACTTGTTCGGTACAACAAGAGTGGCTTCTTATTATATAGCTAAATTTAACCTAAGTCTTACTGATAAAGTTTGTAAGTTTTGAAATGGTTGAAATGCCAAGAGGAGGGGGGAGTTGAATTGGCTAATTAAAAATTTAGGCAATCTTTAAAGTCTAAAACCACTGGACAATATACTTTCAATCAGTCAAAAACATAGTTAGAGGATTGATTTTACTAAACAAATTATGTTCTGGTATAATCAATCGATTGAAACAGAAAAACAGTCAATTGAAATACTAGGAAAATATAGAAATGAAGATTTACGATTTGGAGCAAGAACAACGAAAAAGAACAGTCAAGATAGGTTCTAATTGATTACACAAACATGCTCAATGCTGCAGATGCCACCAAAACACTCAAGAATATGAAAAAGATGGTTTAAATTCAAGTTCTTTAAACTTTAAATGATTATGCAAGAGAGAAGGGTTAGAGAAAAGATTGGAGCACAATATTTTTATACTATTTCACTCAAACCTGAGCTACATCCAATTTGTCAAGGAAATTTGAGTCTGACTTTGCACAATTTCAAAAGATTTACAAAGTTTACACTCTTACACTTTCAAAATAAGCAAAACACATACCAAACACTCTTGAATCACACAAGAATCACAACAACACAGCAAGACACCTCTTGTAGACCTAGAAAACCACCAGGCACACACACAAAGCTTAAGAAAGATCAAACCTCATTGGTAGCACAGCCTTGGCTACCACAAACACCTTCTCTAAGCTTCAAACACAAGCTAAAAGCTCCAAGAATTGATCAAAGATCAATCTTCAACAGCTGTAGTCTGAATGATCACGAAAGAGAGAGAATTCTAAGGTTTCTAAAACAATTTCGCACTAAAAAATGGTCTTGTTACCTCTCTTTCAAAAATCACAACACTTATAGTCAAACAGTTACGAAATTCAACAGGTTGATTTCCAAATCAATTGGTTAATTTCACTTGACTTAAGTGAAATCAGTCAATTAAAAAATAAATCAACTGATTGAATAAGTCACAGTTTAAGACTATTGCACCTAACCTTTTAACCTATTGAAAATCCATTCAACAGATTAAAAAACACATTTTAACCTGTTGAAAAATATTTCAATACATTAAAAACACAATAAAGACCAAATACATCAAATTAATGCTACAAGGTCTACAATGTGAATTACAAAAATCAAGCACATTGTCCTAATGATTGATCCATGTGGAGGGCACGCGTTCAAGGCTTGTCAAACATGAATATCATCAAATTTCCATAACTTCATCAATGAAGGCATGATTCCAAAGCAATGGCTCCAAGTAGTTCAACAAAGTTTTATCAAATCTTCATGAGACACACCACCCAGGCTTCACATGTCAACAATGTTAAGGCAAAGTGGATAAAATGTTGTGTAGCCAATATGCACAACTTCATGGGCAAGTGAGTCTCCTATGAAATTTTTCAAGCAAAATGCTTAGATCATTAGCAGTTGTAGTGAACTCCAATCTGTTGTGTTGTTGGATTAAACTGCATCATCTCTTGCATTGTAGTAATTGCTTACAACAAAGGAGTTTCAAATTTTAGAAATAATTGTAAAATTATAGTCTCCCACAAGGGTTGCCCTCTACGTATTGCTTTCCAACTTTCCATTATTTATTTTCATCATTGCATGTAAATCCCTTCCTACTTCATAATAAAAGCTGGGTTATTTAAAAAAAATTAAGGATTAAAGTGTTTAAATATGTAGGTGCCCAACATGAAGGTGTTTGATACTGTAGTTTTAAAATACAAGAGTATTAATTTAGAAGCAAAAAATATTAAAAAAATATTAATTTAGAGCAAGGCCCTTGAAAACCTGGATGATTAATTCAAAAACCCAAATACCTAGTCTTAGTTCCATGTATTGCTCATGGACTTGTCTCTTTCTGAGGACATGCACACAATGCAGGGTTGAACTTTGGTGCCAAAAATATCTTTAATCACTGCAATTTTACTTATCATTTCAATTCACCACTTTAAGTCAATGCATGCAGTTCCTTAGCTAGAGTTGTTGACATTATATAATAATAATAATAATAATAATATCAATGCACTTACATAATCTAATAATATGATCTTTCTTATTACCATGGATACACATTATTATTCATGAAAACAATGAAATGAGGAAGGGTGTTGGTTCTGTCATGAAGAAAAGTATGAGTGGTTATGCTTTTGTAGGATAGGGTTTTTGGACTTGACCTTCATCTCTACCAAATCCCCTTATTCTCTCATTTACCCTTTTCTTTATTTCGGTTCCTTCTTTTTTAGTTCTACTCTACCACCGTCTTTTTTTTTTCATTTCAATTTTGTCCCTTCTAATTAACCAAATAAAATTCACAATATTCTATGTGTTTGTGGCCCAACCAAACCCTTTTTCAGTCATATCCCTTGTTCTTATTATTGAATCATTATGGGATTAAAGTTTAATGAGAACAAAAGCATGTTCCTTCACCCACCCCCATTTTGAGGAAGAAAATTTTGGCTTCCCACCAAATCCTCGCCACTTTGCATACACACATATACTATTTGTTTATTGAATGAAATAAAAAATCGAGAGAATTAAAAAAGATGGTTAAATACTTGTCTGGATTGGTGAAGTATGCTAACAAAACTATTTTAAGTAAGGAAGTAATATTAAAGATATTCTAACATAAGTTAATGTAATGTAAATTAATTGAATCTAGAATTATCGTACTCTAAACTGAATTCGAGAAAAAAACTATGAATTAATGATTGAAACATGACCAAAGATATGCAACGGAATTCGAGTAAAACCTTATCAAATTGATTGTTATAATAAATGTATTAAAACTTCATAATTTACTTGTCTATAGTATTAAAACTTGTCTTAATCTAGCAGCAGTTACTTGTAATGTCCCATTTAAAATATAACATAATTAAATCAAACATTACACAAAATAATATGAGAAGCAAAGTCTTCGAGTATAAACACTACTCCTTGCAACTGTCCAGAAGTAAACAGGAAATAAACTAAGGCACACCACGATGCCAGTAACAAGATAGAGTAAGGGATCTAAAGTTTTCAAAATAGAACCCAAAGACAAGACAATACATGGGCCATAGCCCTAAAAGAAAACTCAGATAAGCGGAATCCAGTCTAGATAGGCTATGCAGCGGAACCTCCATCACCCTAATGACCATGGGGAGTTCTCGCATCTGCTCACATCAATAAATTTATGATCATCGTAAATAGAGAAAACCACACACGACACACAAATAAGCAAAAAGGGTAAGCTAGAGTAAAAAATGATTTATCACCCCATTTCATACATTTCAGGTATTCCAAAGATACATGCATCAACCAATCATGCTACGACTTGCAAATAATACACTAAGACTCAAGACACGACTTATCCGGATACATATAATTAGTCAGATTCAGCGGATGCTTGCATTTATGGTGGCCTTTACTACTCTATCGAGCTACTCTATCGAGCTAATTGTTACCGTGTGTTTCATCCCCCCATGCACAAGGTTAGCCTTAAAGTGTTCCAGGCCTCCTGCTAGTCTCACCACTTGAGTCAGTACGCTCTACGTTAGACTAACTAACTCTTTAGAGTGTCAGGATGCAATCCTTACCTTGAATCCTTACTAAATTATATAAATGAGGCACCACCATAAACTCCCACTAACAAGGGTAATGGAATTATGTCCTGACCAAATGAGGCACCACCATGAGATCTCACCTAGAGATTCATTAAATTACGCCCTGACCTGTGAGGCACCACCATGAAACTATCGTGGAATTACGTCCTAACCATACCAACATCATGTTCCATTAATCAATATAGAATCATTTCTCATGCCAATTCCGTGCCACTTTTATAACCAACCATGCCATACATGTCACATGCCAAGATCATGTTAAACTTATCCATCGCAGCCCATACAATCAGACCTTACATACTTATTCAAATACTCCATACTGTAAATAGGGTAATCCAAACCAAGCTTGCAATTAACAACCAAAAATATGAAAAGAACAGCCATGGAGCAATTTCCGCGCTAGTCTCGCTCAAGCCAGGACCCCTCGCTCAAGCGAAAGAGGTTTTTCACTCAAGCTATAGGTCCTCGCTTAGGCGAGACTGTCAAAAGAGAGCCCTACAAGACTCGCAAGTTCTCGCTTAGGCGAGCCCTGCATGATATCAAACTTTGGGCACTTGATTCCTAGGTGTTAGTACTACACTTTAATTTGTATTGAATCTTTATAATTGGGTCTGTTAATTTAAAATGTTATAACTAATGTTATTAATCTTTTATATTTTTCTTATGCTTCAAGTTAGTAAAACTACAACAAATAAATACAAGAAAATGAACTAAAAATAGTGAACAATGTATTTAACATAAAATTGTTCAAACAGTGAACCAATTTTTACAGCAAAACTGGACAACAATAGTCTGAATTAGTTTTGATAGCAAGGATTGTTGTCCCCTCTCCCATACTTTAGAAAAAACGAAAAAAATAAATTATTATGTACAAACTAAGCCTTATTAGGCCTATTAGTATGTAGCCTTAGTAGGTCATATGTTCCTATAGGACAATTGCAATTGTAACTGTCAAATAATTAGAAGTAGTTACTTGTTGTTCAGTTGGTGAGTGTTTGCCTCTTGTATGTTACTCTATACATAGAGCATGGTCTTAAAAATTGGCTGATTTTTTGTTGGTGTATAAATAGAACATGGATCAATTTCCATCAAATCGTGGATGGATGCATGATAGGTGTTATATAGGAAGAGGTGCTTTGAAAGAGTCTTTTGCCGAAAATATTGTTATCACAATGATGGGGAAGTTCGATGTCCATGTAGTAAGTGCAACTGTACAAGGATTTTGGAGGAAAGAATTGTGAAGGTTCACCTCTATAAACATGGTTTCAAGCCTAATTGTTGGGTTTGGGAGGATCATGGTGAACAAATGCTAGAAGGTGATTTGGATAATGTTAATACTTGCATGGGTTTGGGAAGGAATCGTGGACACGGTCATTCACAAAATGACCAATTTATGTCAATGCAAGACATGGTGCATGATGCTCTTGGGCAACAAGATTCATTCCAACCAGCAACTTAAATTAACATGGAAGAAGCTCCAAATGAAGAAACTTAAAGATTTCATAATCTTTTGTTGGTTGCAAATACGCAATGTATGAAAAGGCATCAAACTCCAAATTATCAAGATGTGTCAGCCTATTAGCTTGCAAGTCTAATTGGAATGTTTCTGAACAATGCTTAAAGTTTATTTCCAAAATCCATCTAGATGTAACACCCATCAAAACAGGTTTGCCTAAAAGTTACTATGATGCTAAAAGGTTAGCGTCGAAGTTGGGATTAGATGCTAACAGGATTGATTGTTGTGTGGATGGATGTTAGAATTAATTAATGAATTAATTCTATTATGTGACTCATTTGAAATATTATGATGGGTCTAATTGTGATTTAATAAAATTTAAAGACCTATTGGTTATTATGGGAAGTGATAATAAAATAAAATAAAGATAAAATAAAAACCAACTTGATGGGAATTGGTTTATAAAAGGAATTGAGGTTCTGTCTCTAGCCATAAGGTTCTTTTCACAGTAACCTATCAAGAACGCATCCTCACAGGATCTCTTACGGATCAAGGTTAGTGCTCTATTGTGTTTTATTGTGTGAGAATCTTAAATCTTAAAGATCCTTAATTGTTTCACTTGTGGTATCAAAGCATGTGTTATAGGATTTATGATTCTTCATTTATGTGATAATGTTTCCTAATTAGATAAACCCTAATTATGAATTTAGGGAATTTCTAAAATTATAAACTCTAATTAAAGGTTTTAAGGGGTTTTATGTTTTCCGCTGCTTTAAAGATTGAATGCGAATACCATAATTTTAATTGCGTCTGTGAAATTGCGTTGAGAAAATTGCATCCGTTGTGTGAAGATTGAACGAGAATCGAATTTTGCTACCATTGAATAATTGCGTCCCATTGTGCTTTAATTTTAATTGGAATTGTGTGCTTTTCACTGTTACATGTATGTGATCAAGTGCATTGAATGAAAGCAAATCACTATTACATGATTTTATTTTATCAATTGCATCTGATTGGCATTGAATGATTTAATTGCAAATTGAATTAAAGTAAAGCATTGAATATTTACGCTTTTCATGTAAGATTTGCTAAATTTAATTCATTAAATAATTAATAAATTAATAAATGCGGGTAGTGGAGCTTTTATGGCATTAAATGTTGATTGTTATGATGTGAAAAAGTACTAGCTCAAATGGTTGAGAGTACTTAATTATGTGAGAGGACTTGCGTTCAAGTCCTATGTATGCCATTTGTTTGTTATTTTAATTATGTATTTGTTTATATAATATGTTGGTTGTGTTGTGTGATATTATATTCTTAAATGAGTAAGAATTATCACGAAACATGAATTGGTTGGATGGTTATGTACTGAATTAACATTGGCATGGTTATAGGTTCAAATCTTGGTAGAACCAAATTTCACTTTCTTTTTGCCAAAATTAGTTTTGGTAAGAAGGTGAAAGGGTAGAGAAAAACCTAGCTGCTTAGTGAGAGGAGTACGAAATTGGAGAGTGTACTCTGATAATTGAGTGAGAATGAGAGCTAAAGTGGGAAAGTAAGGGGCGTCCCTTTTGATCAAAGAAGAAGCCAAGAACCTCCAAGTTTATGCTAAGGAATTTAGGTTAGAGGAGCTGGACTACGTTCTCTTTATGTTTTTGCGTAACTGTATGAATTATAGCATGTATATGTATGATCATTCTCTGTTTTCGCTTGAAATTTGTGTTTCTGGAATTTTTCCAGAAACCACCTAGCGGGCGATGAACTGCCGCCAAGTGACTCATGCATTTCTTACCTGTTTCAGGGTCCCAGATGATGAACCGCCTAGCGATACGAGCCTGACCGCCAGGCGAAACATGTATGCCAACCCAGTTTTTGGGTTTTTGAATGAAGGGCCTAGCGGTGATGATCAAACCGCCAGGCGACGCGAGCAGTATGTCTCTATTCTTATATTTTTTATGGTTATGGGTTGGTTTTTAATCGGGAAATGAGTGAGTTATTCAGTTGTTGGCTATTGGAGGCTAAAATAGTTGAATTCGCTTGAGATTAGAAATGAATTGGATAACATTTGATATGAACAAATTTTAGGGTTGGCAAATTGGGGGTTTAATTATTCGAGTTCAATTATTAGGAAATTTCACTAGAATCTTGCTAGATAATAGTTAGAATTGAATATTGTGCCATTGTGGTTGTGTTCGTCTACAAAACAGAGGAGAATTGGACAGAGAAATTCGAATAGGGGATACTGGCAGACCTTAGCAAGTGTAACAGATCTTGAGAATTTCTAGGTCTGATGCACTGCCTGGCGAACTATAGTGTACCATTGGGCGACAACTTTGCACCAGTGGCATTCTGAAGGATTAAAGTGTGATGGTTTGGGTGGGATGATGATAACTTTTAGCATGAGGTGGTATTGAGAAATTAGTGAAAATTGATTGAAATTGCATATCTGAAGGGTTAGAGAGAAACATGTTTAACGACATAAGAGTAGAACAAAAGAATGGATTGGAAAATCTGCATGCTAATGGTAATGTAGCTGAGATATAAAATATTGTAGTGGTTGGTATATGTTATCCTAAGTGTAACTAGTCGGCTTGGAGAGTTGGCTTAAATCAATTGGTGCATAGAAGAATAAATGGCATTTTAAATACCAAGGCAGGGATACAAGACTGTGGTGGTGTCAGGGTAGTAGAACAACCACAAGAAATAGTATTAAGAAGATCTCACAGAGATAAAAAGTCTGTTATTTCGAATGACTGTGTGGTTTATCTACAAGAGTTAGAGAATGACTTAAGTATTGATAATGATCTAGTTTCATTTTCAAAAGCCATTAATGGTGATAATTCTGATAAGTAGTTAGATGAGCTTAAATCAATGACACATAATGACATGTGGGACCTTGTGGAATTGCTAGAAGGATACAAAAGAGTTGGGTGTAAATGGGTCTTTAAGACCAAGCGTGACTCTGAAGGCAATATCGAACATTACAAGGCCCGACTTATTGCCAAAGGTTTTACTTAGAAAGATGGCATTGACTATAAGGAAACATATTCGTCTGTTTCTAAGAAAGATTCTTTTAGAATTATCATGACATTAGTAGCTCATTATGATCTTGAGTTGCATCAAATGCATGTTAAAACTACTTTTCTGAATAAGGATTTAGAAGAGGATATTTATATGGACCAACTGGTGGGGTTCACGAAAGAAGGAAAGGAACATATGGTGTGTAAACTTGAAAGATCAATATATGAACTTAAGCAAGCTTCTCGACAATGGTATCTTAAGTTCAATGATATTATTGTGTCCTTTGAATTTACGAAAAACACTATTGATAAGCATATATATCTGAAGGTCAGTAGGAGTAAGTTTATATTTTTTACTTGCGACTAATGATCTTGGTCTATTAAGTGAGACTAAGAGGTTTCTCTCCAATAACTTTGAAATGAAAGATATGGGTGAGACATACTATGTGATAGAAATAGAAATATTTCGTGATAGATCATAAGGACTGTTAGGTTTATCATGAAACACATATATTAATAAAGTTTTAGAGAGATTCAGAATGGATAAATGTTTAGCATCTCCTGTTCCAATATAGAAAGGAGACAAGTTTAGTCTCATGCACTGTCCAAAAAATGATTTGGAACGAAATAGATTGAAAATATCCCTTATGCATCTGTTGTTGGGAGTTTGATGTATGCTCAAACATGTACAAGGCCAGATATTAGCTTTACAGTTGGTATGCCATGTAGATACCAGAGTAATCTAGGACTGGAGCATTGGAAAGATGCAAAGAAAGTTTTAAGATACCTACAAGGAACAAAGAATCACATGCTTACTTATTGAAAATCCGATCACCTTTAAGTGATAGGTTATACAGATTCAGACTTTGTTGGTTGTATGGATACAAGTAAGACTACATTTGGTTATGTGTATCTATTAGCTAGAGGAGCGATTTCATGAAAAAGTGCGAAGTAGTTTGTCATTGATGCATCCACCATGGAAGCTGAATTTGTGGCATTGCTTGAATGCAAATTTTGTCATAAGCCAAGATATCAACAGCAAAACACGGGAGCAAGTATCAAAAAACAAGTTCCTGTAAAGGCAATGTTTTATTTGCCAATTATTCAAAGGTTACAAAGAACGTATGCCTTAACATAAATTGTAGGAGAAATGACATAATCTATTTAGAAAGATATTGATGTTAGAAAGATAATTTATTTAGACATAATCTTGATGTTATGCATATTGAAAAAAATTACTTTGACAACCTTTTTAACATCGTGATGAATGTGAGTGGGAAGACAATAAACAATGAGAAGGCCCGAATGGACTTAAATTTGTATTGTAAGCGAACAGACTTAGAGCTAAAGTCACATCCCAATGGAAAGATTTTCAAGCCAAAAGCAAATTACACACTTTCATAAGACCAAGTAAAACATGTGTGTTAATGGCTAAAAGATCTTAGGATGCCTGACATATATTCTTCCAACTTGTCAAGAAGTGTTGATATCAACAAATGTAGAGTGATTGGGATGAAAAGTCATGATTGTCATATTTTTAATGGAATGTTTACTTCCTATAGCATTCAGTTTTTTGCCAAATCATGTTATAAATCCTTTAACTGAGGTAAGTCATTTTTTTAAAAACTTGTGTTGTACGACATTGGAGGAGGAGGAGCTTACTAGGATGGAACAAAACATTTCTATAATTCTTTGCAAGTTGGAAAGAATATTTCCCCCCAGCTTTCTTTGATTCTATGGAACATTTGCCTTTCCATATAGCATATGAAGCAAAACTAGGTGGACCAGTTCAATAGAGGTGGATCTACCCATTTGAAAGGTAACAACATGAGATCTTAGTCTTCAGATTTTTCATTTATAATTTCAATCCTAACATATTTCTTTCATAACTATATATTCATGGGATATGCCAAACGATTAGTTAAGAATAAAGCTAGAGTTGAAGGATCTATTTGTGCTTCATATTTGCATCATGAGACAACTCATTGTTGTTCCCATTATTTCAACAAATATATGTTAAGTCAACAAAGTACTAGGAATGAGGCTGACATTGAAAGTGAAAGGGATATGTCAATGTTATCCATCTTTGACCAACTTGATCGTCGCTCTGGGAGGGAATTGACTCATTGGTTAACTGATGAAGAATTAAAGTTGGCTTATGAAGTCAAACCATACCTTGAGTAAGACCAACACAAGATTATTTTTCAAAATATTTTATTGATATTATTAAATTATTAGTGACCTAATATCATCATTGTTGTGGACAGCTCCTTCTTACAATTTAATCAAATAATTGAGTCAAATGCTTCGACTCATATACATGCAAATTTCTCATTGTGGTTTTAGGGAACAAGTATGTATCATCAAATTCTTCAAATTACTTCTAAATGCCTTTTTTAATCATTCATTTAATAAATTCACACCTTTTATATTTGTAGGTTCATAATGATCCTTTAAGTGTGAGGAACCAACATCTTAGAGATTTATCACTAGGTCCTTTAAGGTGTGTAAAAGAGGCACACCTTCTTTGTGAATGGGTACCAATTCCATACTTGTGCATAGAGCCAGGGAAAGAGAACAATAAATAGTGGGGTTCAATGTAAAAGGGCTTATAGAAGGAAGTGAAAATGATTTCCATAGTGTGATTCAACACATGTATAAGGTGGAGTACAATTCTTCAACATCTAAAAAGAAAATTGTATTGTCTTATTATGATTGGTTTGATCCATCAAGAAGGGGTACAAGAGTGGATTTAATATGGTGTTGTGGATATTCGAATGGATAAAAGATATATGTTATTTAATCCTTTTATCATTGCACATAATGTACGACAATTGTATTATGTACCATATCCATCATCACACACAAACAAACATGGTTGATGTGTTGCAATAAAAACGAAGCCTAGAGGTCATATAGATTGTACTGATGTATAAGTCGAAGTGCCATACCAAGTTGAGTAAATTTCACATGTTAATGACATCATTGAAGTTGAAAAAGTTGTCGGGTTATAAGATTTACAAGTGGATCTGAAGAAGTGGACATCATCAATGTATCATTAGTTGAAGGTCATATGAATGAAGAAACAAATGAATGGGAAGAAGGCAATGAAGAAGGAGAAGGAGAAAGTGAAGATGATTATAAAGATGAATTTGACATCTCTAGCTCTAAATAGATGTAGGCATGTTAAGTAGATGTATTTTGGACTCATTTGTTGTAAAGAACTTATACCATATAATTAATGTTGATGTACTTTTTATTATGTATAATTATTTACTTTATTGTTTGTGGTGCTTAGTTTAACATATAAGTGGTAAAATTTAATTTATACTTGTAGATGTCATCAAGAGGTTTGAGTCGTCCTCGTCCCCCATCCCCTCGTGCCAATAAGGGAAAAGAGAAAGGGAAAAATCGTATGTGATAAAATTGTTATCTCGTATAGACAATCTACCTCCATCATCCACTCAACCTACTACACCTACTACATTTACTACACCACCTAATGCCCCCATCAGTGCAACCACCCCACCAGCAATGAATGTTGCTGGGTTGACACCAATACTTCCCCCTATTGTTGGATTGAGTGGACCAGTAGCCCATGTTGCCCCATCTATGGTACCACTAGTTAATCAATGCACCTCATCCCTTTCCCCCATTGTTGGTTCTAATCCATCAACTCCTGCAGCAGATGTTGCACCGACACCTTTAACACACATCCCAAGGACATATTCAAATTCAGTAGTTAGTGATATTGATGTGCAAAAGGAGGTTGGTGAGCGTCCTATGATACGTCTTATGGGAGGAGGATAAGAATATAATTATTGTGTATAGAATTTATTTTAGTAGCTGAATTTACTACATTCTAATCACTTGACCTATTTGAATTTCTTTTGGTATGTAGGTTTTATCCATCAAAAGTTGCATCAAAGGCCATCACAGTCACCAATAAACAACAATTCGATGAGCCATGGTTAAAATGGGGAGATATCCCTAAAGGAGAGAAGGCTTTTTTCTTCCAACGATTTAAGGTGTTCATTAAAGTTAGTTTACAGAATTTATGCATTTATTACTTTGCTACCTGTTGTAACTTGTTTCTGATTTTGTAACACATTTCCAGAAGTGTAAGTAGTTTTACAATTAGCTTGAAGTAGAAATTTCAGAACCAATTTCGGTAAGATTAAACATTATTCATAACTACAACATGCAAAGTGTCGGAGTGACTAAACTTTATATTCAACTGAATGTGTGTTTTGGGTTTTGGTGTCATGTGTTTCAGCTTTTGATGTTGCAATGTTGTAATGTGTTTCACCTTTTGGTGTTGCATTCTGCACGTTCGAGGAGTCCTTTACTTTGACTTGTTTTCATTTTTTGATGCTTGAATATGAGATGATGTGTGAATCCCATTTCAGTTTTTTGGTTGTTTGTTGTGGTGACACTAGAATCAGCCCCTTCTTTAGTGTTAGTCCATTTTATAGTGGATATGCAAAAGGATTTCATGTTGCTGATGTATAAAAAATATTATTGGATACATACATATATTTATTGAGGCTTGATCCATTCTAAGTTTATTATAATATCAAATGAGTAAATAATTATTTGTTGACAGTGATCAAACAAAGGACTCAAAGTGGTTGTTATGTGTGCATCACATTTTGGCATAATCTTATGACCTTAAATCTCTTCATGTCATACTTTTTTTAATTTCAAAACAGAAATTTAAAGACTATTTAGCAACTGTTTGACTATGGGTAACAACTATTTTTTATTACCTCAAAATTAAAGATTTTAGTTTCCAATTTTATATCTCATTCTAAGTTTGGCAAATTACTTAACTATTTATGTGACTGTGTGTGGTTGCATTGCGACACTCTCTAGACTCTTGACCTTGATCATTTGAATAGAAACTTTCTATCTTATTATTCTAAACAATCATATGAATTATTCTTAAGCTGTTTATATATATATATATATTATTCTTCTCTAACCCTTTAACCTAAAATATACTTGTAATAAGATAGGTATACTTGGAGAATTTTAGTTTGGATTGTTTCCCTAGTGGTTCTTATGTGTATATAAGTAACATTTTTGTTCTTCAATTCAAATAACATCTTATTAAAATTGTTGTAGGCCTGACAATTTTTATCACTCATACAGTCTCATCACTCCTCAAAGTAGACAACATGTCATAGTCTCATAGTCATCTTGTTTTATTTTTTCTGCCCATTGTCATGTTTAATGTATTCATTATGCTTCATAGAGAACTATGTCTTGGAGGGTTGAGGATGGGGATAGAATTGTGAACAATTTTCACTCTAGAGCATCTCATATACTCTCAGAGATGCTTAAAGAAGCTAGAAAAGAAGGTAACAAGCCTGATTGGATAGGAACTTCTGTTTGGAACGGTTTGTTGGAAAAGTGGAACATGCCCACATATCGAGAAAAATGCGATAAAGCTAAAAAAATTGTGCATCAGAAAAAGTGGAACATTACACATAGGGGGATCTATTAGCGTGCATGATCACTTTATTCGTTTGGTACGACATATTTAATATACTTTTATATTTATTTATGATGTATCACAAATTGCTTACTTTATAATTTTTTCTCTTTGCAAACAGAAACACTTAGTCGTGAAGTTCATGTTGATGAAATCTTTCAACAAACACATATGAAAGAGTGCCGGCGATTTTGTTGACAAAAGATCTAGACGAACGCATGTTAGGTTTTTCCAAGATTATTACAAGTTTACACATAAATTATTTCTTTAATATTTTAATACATACATGTCTTGTTTTAACAAGAAGATTTTCAAAGTAGATTTTCTGCAGCATTATGTGAGATCGATTATGTCGTTGTCTCACAATGCACCCCCCTAGACCTTGTTAGAGAGGAGAGATTGAGGAACAGGTCTTGGTTAGTGTAAGACCCGGGAAAAAAAATTAGACTAAAGAAAAACACATGAGAAAAATTAATGGCTTGATTAATATTGTTGATTTATTTAATTTAATTAGGTTATTAAATTATGAAATATGAAATAATTATTATTTGAGTGATTTAAGTTATTGTGGTATTTATAATAATTATTTAAGTGATGTAAGTTATTGTTTTAATTATTTTAAATTTTAATATTATATTTAATTTTACAGATATGTGTATATATTTAAGTGGTGCATTTTATAACGTGGAAAAGTATATTGTTTAGTGATTATGCATGTGTTCAACTTGTTGGGTGCAAGGGTTCGATTTTGGTTAGCTAGAAAAAGATAGCTTACATTTTGTTATTTTTTTTAACTAATTAATTGTGGTGGATGGACAAGATAAGTCTATATGTTATTCGTGCACAATATATGTTGAGAAAGCTTGTAGTTTGGTGGTTGTTGTGATGGCTCCTAGTGCGACAGTATGTGTTCGAAACCTGTACAGCCTATATTGCGTGGAGAGGAAAGGAAGAGACTGCGGGAAGTGTAAGTCCTAGAAGGATTGCTACATGAGGTAGGGGAAGCCAACCTTGCTTTCTTCTCTTGTTTTCTTTTTGTTTGCTTGATGAATAAAACTTGAAAAGTATGCATGTGTAGTGTAGGGGAAGTTAACAATGTTTTTCTACTTTTATCTGTTATATTTGGTCATATGCTTAAATGTTTGGGTGTTGCTCCTCTTGTTGTTTTTGAAGTTGAACTTTGTTTGGTTACATATGAGACTTTGAGGATGGGTATGGGTTTATGGTGCAATTTGTGTGTAGTTTTGTTATAGATTGATTGTAGATTACTCTTTGGATGGGACATTATTGCCTATACACTAGCCATTTTTCTTGGTGCAACTTTATGTTATTTTTCTTCATCCGTTAGCTTTGCACCTTGCCATGGTAACAAATACATTTAACTTTCTTTTAAGTTTTTGGGGTTCTTTGTTTGAGTGATTATTCGCATTATCTTCACACCATTAATTTCATGCTTGGTTGTTTGAATGCAGTGACATGGTGTAGTTGTGTTGTCAGGGGTTGTTTTAATGTTTGCATAGTGTCTTTACTTTGCTTGTAATGTGCCATGTATTGACTTTAGGGTGTGGGTAACTTATTGATGTTTAAGTATTAATTTATCTCTTATGTTTTATGTGAACAGTGGCACTTTTAAGGGGATAGGTGCAGTGTTATTTACGTGGTTATTTGGATACATGGTGATGGGGTACATGGTATTTTGGTGTAGTAACGAAGATGGTGCAGCCATGCATGCCTTGTTGCATTTTTTTTATCTTATTTTTGATGACTTTACTGCAGGTTTTGAGTCATCTTTTGTTGGTTATGCTGCCCTTGGTTGCCAAAGGTTCTATGATGTGTGTTTTGTTAAGAATTATTGGGATTGATGTCTTTTAAATCTAAGCTTGGTTTTTGGAAACTTTTAATGATTTATTAGTTTTTAGAATAACCTGCATCAAGTGTGTTTTTACGTTGTAGTACAAGTCTCCTTTAGTAGTGTAATGTGTTCATTGATGGAGGAAAAGTCACCTTCTTATTGTTTTATTCTCTTTCTTCCTTTTCTACTATCTTTCATACGTAAATGCACATTTTTTGTGGGTTATATTTCTTGTTTTCCAGCATGCATACCTTTCTTGAATATATGTGGGTGAAGGCAATTGATTGGATGGGACATTTGTTTTCTTGGATATATGTGGCCTACGTTTGTTCCTTTTCACAAAAGAAGTTAATGCATGAATAAGCTGCATGGATTTATGCTTTGGACAATGACATTTTGACTACTAAATTTTGACAACTTTCTCTCACATGAGGTGTCATCTCTTAAATGGTTTTGGAATATTGAGAATGAGAAAATGAAAAAATGAAAAACCAATTAGAAAATAACACCTAAGGTTGTAAGAGAAAGTTGTCAAAATTTAGTAGTCAAAAAATCATTTTCCTTATGCTTTTATTGTATTATTTTCTTTCACCTAGAAAACCTTTTGTTTTGTTGCTTTTGAAATGCGGTGCGGTTCTTTATTTTCTCTTTCCATTCTCTATGCGTCAGGGTCTATTCATATTTACCACAAAGTGTCTTATGAAAACAAAATTCTTTTCGATTTAGCTTTAGCATGTGGGGGGCCAATGGAAGATTGTGGTAGACCAAGCACTGCATGCATAATTAGCGTTTTTATTCTCTTTTCATGTGTAGGTTATTTTTGTGTGCGTTATTTTTGTCTGCATGTATAATTTTTGCATGCGTTATTTTTATGTGCAGGTTCTTTTATTTTTCACGTACAGGGATAATTAGCGGTTTTCTTTCGTTTCGTGTATAACTTAGAATGTGTAGTTTTATTAAAATAAGATATGAGTTAGGTGATTGGTGGTATTTCTTGGTTTGTATGGGTTGCATGGTATGGAGTTTAAGTGGTGGTTTGAGGAAAATTACTTGAGTGTGATGTTATATTGTGTTGGAATGAATGTCATTCGTTGGGTTTATGAATGTATTATTTGATAAGTTGATGTGTTTATATTATGGTTTATTTCCTATGCATGATGTGATGGTGTATATTTTGTTGGCAATATGTAATTATCATGGGTTGCATGTTGGGAGTGTTTTGCCTTGTTTGAAAGCTCTTGGTGGAATTAAATGTTGTGTGAGGTTTTTCGTACCTAGGAACCCAGTGAAGACTCTTTCGCCTGTGTGAAGCAGTGGAAATGGGTCCTCTTCGCCTGTGTGAAGCAGTGGTAGAGGATTGGTTCAAGTGTTGTACTCTCTCGCCTGTGTGAAGCAGTGGGGAGGGGATAGATGTTTTCCCTTATTTTGGCTCGTTGCAAGTATAGTGCTTCATGTGCGATGCATCGACATTTTTACTCATAATTCCTTGAAGGATAAGGGAGACAGTCTGGTTGCGTTAAGTGGGACATATCGAACCATCTGTTCTAAGAAACTAGATGTTGTTGTGGGGTGAGAGGCCGCGGAAAACCAAAACTTGATTATGATCATGATGTTTAAAGATTTTAGATGAATGTGATGCTATGTTTGGTTTGGTATGATTTGTTGGATTTTGGGGTTGTGTATTCAAACCAAGGATGGATTGTGATCATAATACTTAAGTATTACTTGAATGCGCCGTTGAGTATTATTGAACATGTTTTATTTACGAATTTCTTGTATAAATATCATTGTTTATGGTTAGCTTACCCCTATTTGTTCAATTGTGTGTTTGTTGTATGTGTGATGATCATATAACATGTGTGTTATATGGGAGCAGATGATATTGCAGATTACTCTTGGCATGGAGTAGATTGACGAGAGGCTGGGGTGGACTCGGGAGTTTTTATAATATATTTAGTTGTTTTAAATCAGATACTAAAAATTATGTAATTTTCTTTTATCCACAAATGTTATTGGAAGTTTTTGACAAAGTGACGTTTGGAATTATGTAATTTAAGTTAAATTAAAAAAAAATTATTAGTATATTTTCAATGATAATCCTTTTTCGTCAAATGCGTTCGTTTTCTAACTATCCCTGATATCCCAAAATTAGGGTGTAACAGTTAGAGGCAACAGGTGGAAGGTACAAGGGATGAGTATATGGAGTTGGACATATGGACTATCGAGATGATTGTGTTCAGAGTCACTTAAAACAAACACAGACGTGTTCTAGTCAACAAGTTCCTTTGGAAAAGATTAATGAACTTTGACAGCAACTAGTAACTACCAAGGATCGAATGTTAGAGTAAATTCATGAATGAGTACTCAATTTCAAAACCAAATGCAAACCCAATTCCAAACCTTCCAAAATTTACTTGGTACATTCATGTAGTATCTCCCACCTTGAGTAGCGGTTGCTACAAAAAATATTCTTCAACCACCAAACACTCAACAACAACAAAATCAAGAGTAGGAGGACAATCCATAAGTGCAACAAAATGATGAAGGCCAAATTAATCCATCTCATCCTTATACTGAGGGGAAAACATTATGTTATATTAGGAACCTTTATATTAGTATGTTTGGATGGTTTTGTAAGGTTTTGATTGTAGCAGTTTTAACTTAGATACAACATTGTGTTTCTGAGGTTTGGAAAACATTACACTACAAAAAAACGTGTAAATAGCGACAATTATTTTTGTAATTTGCATCATTTTTAACCGTCGTTCTTTACTCGAGTGACAGTTTCTAAAAATATCATAATTCTTACCGTCACAAAGCATAATATGGCGGTTATGGATGAACCGTCGCAACAACCATCATTTTATACTATATATACAGTGACGGTTTTAAATAGGTAAAAAACGTTAACTAAAACTGACGTAATATTTTAATTGGATAACAAATATAATGGAAAATACGATACTTTAAACTGACACTATTATTATTAAATTATGACATTTCTAATTGTCACCATTATAATTAATTATATTTAATTCTCAGACTAATTATATCATTATTTAGTGTATTAAGTGTCGCAAATTTTAATATTTAATTATTTATTATTTTTTAATATTTATTATACTTTCATAATTTAATAAAATTAATTTTTGATGATAATTTAAAATATATAAAAAATTAGAACACTATAAAATAGAAATTAATAAACTAAATTCTTTCATTGTCAATATAACATAACTATACCAAAGTACCAATTCAAACATCTACAAAAAATAAAGGCAACATTAAGAGTACCAAAATATTCAAGTATCCAAACAAAATGACAATATTAAAAGTCCGAAGCCTAAGGTGTTTTGCTTCCACCACTTGATCCTAGTATATATCGTGTGAAGATGGCACACCATTTCCAACATATAGTGCCTGCAATGAAGTCTAAGGCATATTATAATTTTTTGTTTCCACCACTTGATCTGATGATGAAGGTGTGACCACCACCACCTCCTTAGAAGCTCCCTCAAGAAGGATCACTAGAAGCATGTCAAGAGGGGAGTCTTCTATTCCATCATCTTTATCTTTGTTTTGCATCACCTTAGTTTGAATTCACTAAGTTGGTTTCTAGTTGACTTATTTTGGTTGACTTGTTGACTTTGACCCCAAAGTTGACCTTTGACCAAGATTGGATTAACTTAAACCAACATGCTAATTCTTCTTTGTCTTGTTTTGTAGGTAATTAAGAAGAAGTAGAGCATGGTTAGGTAGCACATGGTGATTGGAGCACATGGATGATGTGGAAGAGAGAGGAAAGCAAAAAGCATAAAGCAAAAGCAAAAGTAGACATATACCTTGTCTCCTTTTGCCTTTTTGGTTTATTCCTTTGAAGGCTACTTGGTCTCCTTCCTCTTTTGGCCTAGAATCCTCATGGGAATGCATCCACCAATCATGTTTCTTCACTTGGTCGAGACTTCACTAGCTTTAGGTTTCTAGGGTTTGCTTGTTAGTCCATTCCATGTTTTTGTATTTGCTAAAGGACCCTTATGAACTCCTATTTAAAGGGTGTTCCTTGTCTTGTAAAAGGGTTTATCATTTTGTTTCTAAACTACTGTGTTTCAACCATCAAATTTTCGTGAGTTCTCCTTCCTAGAAGTGAACTCACCTTTGCCTTATCTTGCTTGCAAGTGGCGGCACCATCACTCATCTCTAGGGTTTGGTTGGCTTAGATCCCCCCTATGAGTGGCATGCTTCTTCCGTGCTTCATCTTCTATGCTTTCCATTTTTTAATGTTTCTTCTTTCATTTTGCTCTTAAGTGTTGTTAACGTCGTGTGAGTTTAAGTTTGAATCCAACTCTCTTCTTCCTTTCATGAGCTTGAGAAATGAACCTTCACATCTAGATAACTTGTTATCTTAATGTCTAGTGGGAATTTTCAAAAAGCTTGTTGTGGAAGATTGTGGTGGTGATCTAGGGAGGAGTAATTGCGCTTGTGTGTGAATGAAGAAGAGAAAGGTGTGCGTTGCGTGGAAGAAGATCGGACGATGACGCCGACAAAACTTCGGATGGTGGCCAGCCTTGTAACCGCCGGCCTTGGTGATCAGCGATGTTGGTGCCTGTGTCGGTATTGTTGTGCATTATAAGGGTTGAAGATGAAATCCGAAAAAAACCTTTGAGCTTCTCTTTTGAAGAAGATGAAGGTAGATGTTCTAGGGTTTGGTCTGACCCAATGTTTGGTGGAAGAGGGAAAATGCAAATTTGAGAAGTGAGGGTGGAGGGCCTGAAAGATTGAAGTTTCGAGAAAAAATAAAATTCAGGAGGGAAATGAGTAGATAATTTGGAAAAGTATTTTTTATAACTTTTATTTAAAAGCGACACTTAAAGTTGTCGAATTTTACATGTTAAATATGACCATATGAACAAATGACGGTTAAAATCGTCAAATGTTGCAAGTAAAATACGACAGTTCAAAAATTGTTGTATTATTGTGTAAAAAGCGATAGTTTTAAATAACTGTCATATCAAAATTGTCACAATTTACACGATTTTTTGTAGTGTTAGGTTATATTAGGAATATTGTATGTGTGTTATTTCTAAGTTATTTGTTACTTTTGTGTGTTATTTGTTACTCCTAAATATAAGTACTATAATTTTTCTACATAATGTGTTGATACAATATTATTTTGAACTATATAAAAAAATATACTTAGGATAAATTGCAGGATAGACATTCTATGCTCACAGACAATATATGTGCAATTAAATAATCATTACAAATCAGGTATAGAAAAACGTATAGAAATTCTAAATTCAATTAACTAATATCTGTTGAGAAACTAATCCACTCGCCTAATGAACTGATCCTTTCGTCGAGTGAAAAGACATTTTTTGACCAGCGACTAGGTGGTTCGCCAAGCGAGTAATTCACTTGGAATCCAGGGAGAAAATCCATCAATAAGTCGTCCAACAACTCACAATTCAAAGGGATCCCTGATTTGAAATTCACCTAGTGAGTCCCAATTCAGAGCAATCCCTAATGTGAGATTCGTCCAACGAAAATTACTCGCTTAGCGAGTCTGCATAATTCAGTAGAATAACAATTCTGAAGAATTGTGCACTCCATACTCAGCTTAGACAACCAGGGTAACTTCACAAATACCAGTTACATGCTAACTTCAAATTTCATCCTCAATATCATCACAATTTGAACCCACTAAACCTATGACATTACCAACATTTCTAAGCAAACAACGTTGCAATCAACATATCAATTTACATACTTCAAGGAACACACAACAACTCAATTTCATCAACCAAATTCAAGTTTATCAGAACTATCAATGTCAATTAATCTTAAATACAATATTTAAAACATCAATCATGCTTAAACAAATTAAAACTTCAATTTTATAGGTTCCACAAATCACCTATCATTACACAATACATATACAGTCACAAGTCACAATACAAACATACAATTACAATTTCCACATGCTTGTAACTTAAAATAATGCAATTAGCTCCCCTTACCTATTATCCTACTTAAACAATTTTATAAATGCCATAAACCTCTAACTCCAAATGATGTTTTATTTACACATAGAAATATCACAAGAACGACCAGGACATATCATTTTGATCACTGATTAGCAGAGACTCATACTAATGATTATAAAAATGCATACAAGGAAGATAGCTCACATAGAAAACAAAATTTGACTAAAAAGACAACAAAAACTCAACTTATGCAAATGGAGAAACTGATCGGTCCAACTTGAAGAGCTCGCCGAGATGATCGATCTTTTGGTCTCGGTTCTTCAATCAGATGACCAAAGAAATAGAACTCCTAAAAGAAATCAGAAAATTCTAGAAAAGTTTAATTTTAAACTAATATTGAATGGTATAATACTTATTAAAAATTACACTTATGTAATTTGAAAGTTTCTTATATACAAAAAGTTATATTAATTTAAAATAATTTAATTATATATATATATAGATGATAAATTTCTTCATATTTTAATATACTTAATTGTGTCGATATATATATATATATATA
>Ga0214542_1003975_pt1 | contig 29628 bp, 24 predicted proteins | sample CNSS1metaG_FD_160096 | JGI IMG/M metagenome (GOLD analysis project Ga0214542, IMG submission 160096) | Root nodule microbial communities from cowpea collected in UCLA plant growth center, Los Angeles, California, USA - CNSS1 | ecosystem: Host-associated > Plants > Roots > Nodule | place: USA...
GTGTAAATCTCTCGTTTCTTGCTATTTGTCATTCCTATGAATTAAACAAAAAAAAAAACAACAAATAATACAAAACAAGCCTTTAAGTCTAGCAAAACTCTTCATCATAGCATTACACTATGCATAAAATCTACAACTTTTCTATTTTATTTCAAAAAAAAAAAAAAAAACCATCATGTTAATTAAATTAGTTGAGACATGTTTGTGTTCTGAGAAAAGTAAGAAAGAAAGAAAAAAACAAACAAACACAGAAACACAAACACTTCTAACTTGCAACTCCAGTTTGCATCATGCATCGAAATTCTTCAAAATCTACAAAGCCATCTCCATTCTTATCAACACCTTTGATCATACGTTTACACTCTCTGAGGCTGCAATTTTCACACCCTAGATTCAACAGAACTCTGTGCAGTTCCTTCGCTGAAATGAGGCCATTTTTGTCACTATCAAACAAAAGAAAAGCATCCATGAGATAACCATCAATTTTTTCTTCTTCTTCTTCGTCTTTTTCTTCCTTTTCCATGCCATTCATGACAACAACCATGAACTCATCCAAGTCCACAAACCCATCTCCATTGAAGTCCAACACTCTGACCATGCATTCAGCTTCTTTTGCAGCACTGCACTTGTTGTATCCAAGGCATGCAAGCACCTCACTCAGCTCACTGGCTGAGATCTTCCCATCCCCATTAGAGTCAATCAGCTTGAAAACTTGATGAAACTGAGAGGAAAGTTCCATCTCAAGGAAAGAAGATGAAGAGAATTTTCTCTTGGCTAGGGTTTCTTTGATTCTTCTTGGATGCTTGAACATGGATTTGGCCTTCCTATGAAGGAAGGTGAAGAAAGTGATGAAGGGTTGCAACATAGTTGATAAAGAGAGATTGAGGATAAGAACTGTGGTGATATATAGTTGAGTTGACTAAAGGAATTTTTGTTGAGCATGTGTAGTGTAGTGTAGTGTAGGGTAGGGTGACTTTATTTATGACATGCCCTTTTTGTCACTTTCTGAATTGTAATACTTCTCCAACTTTTATTCCAAGGTCTCAACTCTGGTGCCTCTTTGCAAAAGGCTGAACCCTTTCTCAGACAAAACATGGGTCTTCTGATACAAAACTGTGGTTGATTAAACTACATACAGAATTAGATAAGGATTGAAAAGTTTTAACCCCGTAAATCTTACAAAATTGCAAGATGAGGTTGTCTTCAGATCGATTTGCAAGATGATGTTGTATTCAATTATATATTTTAAACTTTATAAACTAATTTTATCTTTAGAGAATTTGTGATTTTGTTGGAACTGATTTTATCTTTAGAGAATTTGTGATTTTGTCGGAAGTTCTACGTCGATGAGAAATAAGGTTAATTCATAATATATAATTGAGTTACAAATCTCATCTTACAAATCAGTTTTGTGAAATTGAGTTAGGCTTAAAACTCACTTCTAACATAGTATTAGAGTCAAGTTAGAGTTTATACTAACGAACTTTCTTGAACATTTTGTTTCATCCATTATAGAACCGTTGAGAAGTGAACTTTAAGTCTAACTCAGTCATATAAAATTGTCTCAAAATAATAAATTGGTATTATTTCTTACAGTAGGACTTTTAACAAAGCTATTACAGAGTGATGATAACATAGGTTTTGGGTTTGATTAAGGTCTTAATTGGTGGCTGATGTAGAAGAGTCATGAAGTGTTGTTATCATCAACACATTACTATGTGCTACCAACTTTCGCTTTCACAGGCCTACGATTTTTTTGTTATCTTTCTACCTGTTGAGGTTTTCGAATGAAATTGACCAAGCATTTCTCATTGGTGACTGTGTATTTGGATTTTACATGCAAGAAGACAAGTTAATCATCTTTTCTGATGAACTTGTGTTCTGTAATAAGGTGGTTATTTTTTATTCTTCAAGTGTTTTCCGGTCAGTTACCAAAATTGAAATATATTTTGTAGTTAACTTAATTATTATTATAAAATATAAAGATGATATTAGAGAAAAAAAAAAGAATAAAAAAGAATGAAGAATATAATTTTCCGTATATTATTATTAAGAAAATCTATTTATAGATATAATGCAATTCAAAATATACAACTCAAATATTAGAATCGATAAAAATAGTTAAATCTTATATAAAGAGTAAACGTAGAAAACTATGAAGAACCAATAATTTATAACAATTATTGGTTTGATTATGTTTTCAGTGTGTTAAATTTAGGACAAGATTTTAGTTTTGGTTGCTCAAATTTTAAGATTCATTTTAGTTCTTTTAAATTTTAAACAAAAAATAATAATTTATTTAATCTATAGGAGCTACTACAAACATTAAACCTCTTATCCTAATTTTAAATCCTAAAAGATTTATTTTAGTTTTTCAAATTAACTAAAATCATTTTTCTTTTCATTTTAAAGAACTAAATAAGTTAAAATTTGAACAACAAAAATCATAGTTATTTCAAATTTCAGAAACTTAAAATATAATTCAATCTTAATGTTATATATTACTTATTTTTGTCTTTAAATATATGTAATATTATCATTTTATTCAATTTTTTTTATTTTTAATTAATTTAAATTTTTTTATCAACAAGTAATGATATATATTTAATAGAGCATTTGAAATGTCCAAACCGTTTTACAAGTAGCAAGCTATGGAAGCACAACTCTATAAGCTCATTAATAGTCGTGTATTTAGGAAAGGGAATCTGGATATCTGGAGTTGGAAGGAAACCGCAGAAGGAGCATATACTGTAAGGTCTGCATATATGAAGTTGATGGGTAGCTCCGAAGGGAAAAGCGACAAGGTGTTCACAGAGTTATGGAATATAAGAGTGATTCCAAAGGCATAGTTATTTGGGTGGAGGCTACTCTTGGATAAGTTATCGGCAAAGGATAAATTATTGGTAAAAGGGGTTCAATTACAACATTCTTTGTGTGAGTTATGCCTAGATTGTGAAGAGAGTGCATCACGCCTATTTTTCTCTTGTACAGTGTCTCAAAAGGTGTGGAAAATGTGTGATAGCTAGATAAGGGTGAGTTCAGTGCATTACAACCAAGCTAGGATACACTTTCAACACTTTCATATGAGTTGCTTGAACACTAGGCAAAACACAATGTGAAAAGGAATGTGGTTGGCTATAGTTGAGAAAATTTGGAGACATAGGAATGAGGTGATCTTTAAGCAAAAGAAAGTTGACACTGAAGAGACTTTTAGTCTTGCTCAAGTTAACGCTTGGGCTTGGTTGAAACATAAAATTCCTTCGGTAAAGTTTTCATATAGTGACTGGTTATTCGCTCCTATTGCGTGTTTAAAATCTCAATGATATGATGTTTTCTATGTTTAAGTTGTCAGGTAAGCATGAAAGGGATTCCCATGTCTAAAGCAATGAGTTCTTCATCAGTGATTATACACACTTCTTTGGTTACTCTGTAACAACCAAGAGAACATAGTCTCCGGAGCGCAACGAACCATGCATACCTGGTTTCGTTTCCACTTTCTGTGTAATCTAGTAGACTGGCCGGGGAAGGTGCGATTTGGGTGGCTAATCTTAAGATTCCTACCCAGCTTGACGTTGGAAAGGTATATCTCTTGCATTGAAAGTCCAGTTTTAATTTGTCTGTTACATTATTGTAATAGCATAGTATGTTGTTGGTGCCTACTCAAGCTCTATTTCCTTTTCAAGAATATTGTTTAGATGTTGTTCGAAGACCCCTAAGTTATATATTTTATGTCCAATGTCTAGGGAGTCTTAGCTTTTGTACGTGAAAGTTTTATAGTTGTTTTGACAAGTTTTAGAGATGCACTCCATCTTTCTCTTATGTTTTTGTAAATAGGTTAGAGCACCCTCCAAGTGCTCTATTATTAATTTAATTTAATTCTTTGTCGATAAAAAAAAATACAAATATTATTTATCTAATAAAGTAAATAAAACGGTTTAAAACTTCGAGAACCATAATTTATCTAATAATGTAAATATGATTTTTCTTGTATTAGTATGACCGGCCTAAAAGTTGGTAATATCGTATGCATTAAAATAATGTGGACTATAATTGGACACTTTTTTTTTTTATCGTCTAACTATATTTCTTATAAATCAATTATTTGTGTTACTCGTAATATAAAAAATATCAATTTCAATAACTTGATTACTTTTTATTATATTTTTAATACAACATCAATCACAATGAGTTAATGAAAGAATAATTATTTTATTATTATTATTATCATATATACTTTATATTTTAAAAATCTATATAATATGGTCTCCACAAAAATCCCATTCAATTTATAATGGATTGGTATTTTACATAGATGAAATTCATTAGCTAGACCTTTTTTTTGTTATTGAAAACCACAACTCAACTCACAAATCTTAAAATCCACAACTTAAATGCACATTTTACCTTCAAAGAGTTTATAGATGAAAAAGTTTGTTTCACACTCTTCTTAAAAATACATTTATTTAACACTCTTTTTAATAATATAGTAATATGTATTATACTTTTAAATTAAAAAATGATATAAATATAATTAAAATAATACTATTTTTCAATATCTTTTATCTTTTGTGATTATCACCACCGTGGAAAAAGTTTATTTGACACACTTCTTCAAATATTTTGAACAGATTTTGGAGTAACCTAGAATCAAATATCAATCTTATCAGTCAAACATATATATACTCGTACAAAAGTAAAAAATTATAATAAAGTCATATTTGAAAAGCTTAAAAATATGCTAGTTCAAGCTAAAGATTTGTAAGTTGAGGAGATATCATGCATATTATGAAGCTATCATTACACACCACAATCATGTGAAAAAGGAGCATCATTTTTACTTACATACGGAACATGTGTCATGATTTCGATCAAAATTAGTGAAACATCTCGTCTACAACAATTTGACAACACTAGTGATGATGAAAGATCAAGGGCCAAACTAGATTTGATCAATGAAATTTAAGAAACAATTCAAATACAAGAAGAACCTATTAAAAATACAGCGAAGAAATATTAATATTTATGTCAATCAACAAAATTTTAATACGTGTAAAACTCGTTTGTGAAAAACTCAAAGATATGCGTTGAGATTAGAAATAGGATAAGCTGGTACTAAATTTAAATGACCTAATACCAAGTTAGACTTCTTAGAAAAGTGTGTATATAAACTTAAAGAATTAACTCAAAAAGTAATAGTAAAAGCTTAGAATAGAAACACTCATCTCAAAACATTTTATAGTTAACAACTACTAGAAAAATAAAGTCACAAAATATCATTAAGGAAATCAACTACTATTAACATATCAATTGATAAACGTATAAAACATAAAGTTTGATAACTTAATTGTGTTCTATTATATCTCCAATATAATATATCGATAATAAATCAACAAACATAAATATTTATTATTATTATTATTATCTTAAAATCTAAAAGTAAGGAGCTAAGAAATCTATATAATAACACATTTACAACAAGTCAAACTTCAATTCATACCCATTCGATACTTTATATCAGATATTATCTTCGTATATTCATACTGACTTGGATCTCCATTAGATTTTCACTCATACTTAAATAATGTACTTCCGTTATTGGAATCCACATATTTACAAAGCTTAAAGATCTCATCTCATCAACAACTTGTTGCATGCATATAAAAAATACCTATAAGTTATTACTTAATTGAGTTTAATAATTATGTATGCATAGTTTTTATTTTATATAAACTACTTTCATAATTACATCTGAGTCAACAATTAGCTGAAACTAAGCCACAGGTAAAATCAGTTGATTATCCCACCCGGTTTTGTAAACACTGTGTACAAGTTATAGGAGTCACCCCGTAAAATTGAAAAGCTTTTCTGAAAGAAACGTATACCTTTCCAGCAGAAAACTTGGACCACCAAGCCATATAATAGCACAAACTAATCATATAATTTAATAAAAATCAGATATCTTTGCTCTTAAAGATTTTCAACAAAAATCATTTATTAAAATAAAAATTCAAATGAAAGATGACTATTAATTATGACTTAATGAGTCATAACCAGAAAAATTATCACCGCAGCAGGAAAATCCCCCGACAGTATATAATGCTGCAAAACTAATTCTTTTAGAAAAAACGAATAAAACGTAAAAAATACAACATTGAGACTCATGGTAATACAAATCAATTCCGACTGGAGAAGTTAGCTTCTAAAATACAGAAGTTAGGAAGGTGTGGCTAAGAGAAAATCACTACTACGAACTTTTACTGTGATGGCATGGTATATTATTGACACGTAATCCAAGGCAAAGGAGAGCAGAGAAAATTATGAACAAAAAGATTTAAACAAAAAAAATCGTACATCTGAAAATGTAGGGTGAACTTTACCAATATGATGATGAATCAATATGACTGTAGCAAAACAGGACCAACTGATAAAGTAAGCATGTCACTGAGAGCAACCTGGACGTCCTTGGAGCCATGCTCACAGCGTATCAAGCTAGAAATAAGAGGGAAGAAATGAGAGAGGTTGTTCTCAAAGGAAACATCTCCCAAACTACAAATAGCGTGCAGAGTAGCCACAACGAGAGGTGAACGAGAAGCCAATTCTCTACTCTTCCCGGAGCCCAAGGGAATATACCAATGTGGCGCTCTACCATTAGAAGATTCAGATTTTACTCCAAAATCTGCAACTTCAATATAAAACTCCAAAACCTCCTGACAAAGCTGAATGAGATGAGATTCGACCTCTTGCTCTTCATAACTAGTAGGCTTGTCAATGACAAGGTTCTGTAAAAATGTAAGGCAGATCTGATACGATTCATTCTCAAGGCGTAAGAGTGGAGGGTCTTGCATTTGGCTCATAGAACCAAACTCTAGGAGCTTTGAACGTAACATGGTATTGTTGTTAATCCGATGCGCGTGTAACGCTATTTCGTGCAACGCATCATATAGGACTAGCATGGCTTTTGCTGAAAGTTGAGAACGATATATGTTATAGATCTCCGTCACCGCCTACCAATTTCAAAAAACAGAGTTAACGTCATTTTTCAACATTACATGCATATATTGACTGGGACGCAATAGGAAGAATGCATATGCTCCCATCAGGTGCATAAATTAATAAGGATTTTATGTAACTTATAATAACAAATCATCTTAATCAAGCAGTCCCAGAACTTCTGAATAGACTAAATATCACAGCTACAGCACTCGGGCTCCCCCATTATTTTTTTCTACTCGGCATTCTAATATATTTTGGTGGAACGGAATATAAAATTACCTGAATCAGTAAAAGCTGAACAGCAGCTCGGCACTTTGCATCAGATAAATGAGCATAAAGACCACGAGTCCTCAAGTGTGCCAAATTATCTGGGAAGCCAGATTCAGCAAAATCTCTATCATCAGCGATTGAAGCATCCTCGTCACTTGCAATGAAGTCCTCGATTTCCAGAAACAAAAAGTTAGGAAGTGTTGCCTTTGCTGCTTCTTTTAATGAGAAAACCACTTCTAACCACTTTTCATCAGAAAATAGCTCCCCCGCATTAGTCATCAATCGAACAAAAGCCGCAATACCAATGCCAGCAAGGCTTTGGTGAGGGCGATTTATGAAGTTAACCAGGAGCATCAGCACCTTTCTCAAAAGTGGATTGACAGTGTCGTAAAAGTTAACAAAAAGATCTACAACCAATTGGAGGGCCAATGTGCATGTCTCGTAAAGCCAAACATCCTGACCAAGCTCACCATGATCTGCCGCTTCTTCATTGGCTGGTGAACAACTCCCTGAAGGATCAATACCATGTCGAACATAATCGAATATTGGAAATAAGACAGACTCAAATATTCTTTCCCATAAAGTTAGCGAAAAGAGATGGCCATAGTTACGTAAGGTTTCAAACAGGACTTCCAAGGCACTCTTCCTAATCTCAGGTCTTGGGTCAAAGCTAAGCTCAGACAAACCTGCAGAAAATAAACAACAAATAAGTATATCTGTAATAGCTGAGCTTCTTAAGACATGAAGCAAGACGATAGGAAAAGGAAGCACTAATCATTTGACAGTGATATGCAACATAAATTTATTACTTTTTCCGTAATATTTATGCCTAGATAAACTTCATATAATGCCTTCACCTGCCAATAAAGGAAACCAGAAATAGAGATGATCATCCTTGTCAGCAGCCTCTCCATTATCATTTTCCCCCTCCTTTGCTGTTTGAAGTGAAGATGGGGAAACCTTTCCAGAAAGGTCCCCCGCTGCAAGTTTTGTTGCACAAAACCGGAGAAAAGCAATGGCATTTAGGCTAATCTCTTTATTGAATTTACTATTGGTAAACGCGATTAGACAATTTACACAGTCTGTGAATGTTGTAGTTTCAGTCTCAGTGATGTAAGGGAAGTAATCGCGAATAATCTTCTCAATAATTTCAAAAGACAAGAGTACAATGTTTTTGTGGTCATCGTAAGCTGCTGTTGTGAATACCTGAAATCAGGTCTATGAGCAATAAGTACATTGGATAAAAAAAATTAAACAAACATTTTGTTAACTGAAGCTCTCTATAGACAATAAGAGTTTATCAGCTCTACCATGAACATGCTCCTCCATCCTGATTTGACATTGTTTACACGAGATAGAACCATTTGAGAGACACATCTGATAATTAACTCTCTAATTTCAACAGCACTACTCTTTCGCATAACAATGACAAAAGGCTTCATAAATTCATTTTGAAAATTATAATTAGCCAGCTCTTCCCGCTCCAGAAATTTCATTGACAACTGACGCAAAGAATCCATTGCAAAAATTGCAATTGAAAGGTTTGCAGAACAGCCGATAGTTACAAAGAAATCCGAGAGAACATGCCAGATGCTTGACCACACAAGCCTTATGCGGTTCATATTGTAGTGCCTGTTATATAATAATCATGTCAAATAGTATAAAAAGCAGTATATAAACATCAATCAATCATGCAAAACATAAAAATTACATGCTTCATACTCAACCCAAACATTTGTTTTCCAAATGAATCACACTTTCCCACCTTGATCTTTGGGCACACTTATAATGTCCTTTTCTTCAATAAAATTAAGCACTTTATCCCTTGGCTCACCATCAGAACCAAAACTGAGCGTCAAAAGACACAGGTGACCTCTTGACATGCAACCTCATGTTATTTTATCAGAGTTAAACAGAAAATACAGTTCAATTAAACAATTTGCTCAGACTACAAAGATGTGAGCAAGAGAGTTTGGGATTTAATCAACCAAAAAGGGAAAAATAGGTTGCTAGTATGCTCAGTTTATAAACAATAAAATAAATATTGTCCAGCACTATTAACTATGCTTCTCTTGTAGAAGACCCCAACCAATGAACCCCATGATCCATGAGGAGAAACAGTTTGGATGTAAGGCAAAGACGTAGCATGTTTGAAGTACTAGGTGACAAATACTTACGCAATCTCAACAATCTTTGTAAGGCTGAAAACACGTGGATCAGATGGAGACCTCAGTTCCTCCATGGAGACCTTGCACAGAGCCTTAACAAAATCTAATATGGCCTCACTGTTCAACTTCTGACTCCGAGTGAATATGCGGCTCATTTCAGAGTTTCCAACTTGTTCCAACATATTTAAATTAGAAACAAGATTGTTCACCTGTTCTGAAGTGACTCCAGAACCATTACTACCAATTCCACCACTATCATATGAACCCCGCATCAATGAAGCAGCTGCATACTGCATCCTCCCAATTCCCTTCTTCTTCAAAACAGGAAGAATGGTTGACTTGGCTTGCTTTGTTTTTTCTGAATCATTCTGAGGAAAAGCAAAAAATGTGGCATCTGGTGGAGCCCCTTCTCCAAGAAGATGTAAATGCTCAAACCGAGAAACACAAGTCAAGATATGCTCCCAAGCTTCTTGTAAGTAATTTCCATCTTCATCAGCAATAACAACTATTGCCTAGTAACAAACAGATGGTAAGTTTAGTCACATAACGTAATCATCAAAATCTGAACATTGAGTTCAAGTACCATGAATACATTATCCATAACTTAAAAAAGATCCAACAAATAATGACTATCATATGCCTTTAGACATTGTTCCCAGAATCATTTTCAGCAAATCAACAAACCTCCACAAAAATATTATGTTAATTTGGTAATTATCATATATGCAAAACAAGAAACAGAAGTCCAATTGCAGAGAGTGTAGCTTTGGACAGGATAAAGACATGCACTAAAGGGAAAAGTGTACATATGATCTTGAAATGATAAAAGATGCAATGGGAATGTAATAATATACAAACAACAATGCATTTTGAAAGGGGCATTACGCCACGAGTATGAAGTAACATAACACAATGAGAAATGCTAATTGATAATCACTTCGGCTTTCATGATGTTCATAAGTCAGGTAGAAGATAAGTTAAATTTTACCAACCTTAATTGCATCTATATTTTTCTGCTTAATGTCAGCTGGTGAATGTAGTGAGGTAAACTTTGCTAATGACGTCACAAAAACATCTCTGTGAGTCTTCATCGACATTACTGAAGTAAGATGAATAGCATGGCGGAAGCCTTCAAGACAGAGAGATATTAAAACCTCATCGTCACTTTGATCAAGAGGAACACTAAAGGCGGCCAACATAGGTGCCCAGCACACCTCAATCATGAATCTCAGGATTACAACATCTGTGGCAGCATAATAAATTGATCTGCAAGTTGCAATTAAATGCATATCAACAAAAAAATAAAAATTTTAGGAACTAATTTTTATTTAACCAGTCAACTTAAAAAATTAGCAAACAAGTGATCTAACTGTCATTAAAATAATAGAGAAAAAGAAAGAGTAAAAATTTTGGTGAAAATTTTAGCTAGATACACCTCACTTCAAGCAGACACGGATCATGTAAAAAGCAGTTAAATACTAGTGGATGTGGCAGGATCCATAACATCCTCTAGCCAACAGCAGATTCTTTATGTCAAAAACAGCAGGTTAAATGTTTTGCTCAACCTGAGAAGATTTGGAAAGCAAATTATCACTTCCATATAGAGGGAAAAATACAAACATACTCAGATCTGCGAGCTTTTTCTTTGAATTGTTCTTGCATATGACGGATAAGATCATCACTGGTCTCCAGATTCTCTTCAACACGTTTACGGATCACAATATTCAATATACTATCCAAGCCTAATAGTCGATTAGGGCTCACAACCTGTTTTTGTTGAGGAGCCTCATCATTTTCTTTCATTTTGATTTCATTTCTAGATATTCTGTCAAACAAGGACTTCAAGTATTCCTCAGGTAGATCTTTTCCATCGTCAATGCCACGATTATTTCTTATGAAATCATCATGAGACATCTGCATAGCTCAACAACCAAACAGATATTAAGCCATTGTGTCTGTCATCATTATTTGTATATCATTTTACAGAACAGAAGAACTGTGAGCACACCTTATTCTTCACCATGGGATTGTGAGCATCGGTATTAAGCATTATAACAGAATAGGCAAGGACATAAGCAGTGTCAGCACTAGAAAAGGCCTTTGGATTACATTTGCAGTAACGTTCAGCAAACTTTTCCATGATCCTATCAATTTTCTGTGCCTCACCAGGCAGTCTAAATCCTTGAAGAAAGACCCTGATTGCCTCGTCAAACTCCATATCTTGAAAGTTAAAGGAATCCACATAGGCATGCATTACCTTCAAGGGTAAATCTTCTCTTTCTCCCAGATAATCACCAATCATAGTCTTGTTCAACCCAGATGCTTCTTTAAGAAAAGCAGCTATATCCTTTGGTGAATCACCCACCTTGTTGGCATTGATGAGAAATTCAATTCCTTTCTCAGGCCTCCTATTGAAAAGTGATATACCTTCCTGCCATCCACTTGCATTAGCTTCATTGTAAAAAGCCATAGCAAAGATATACTTTGTTTATTGGTAAAAAAACTTGATCATTTGTTTACCTGGAGTTCCAGTTTATAAGCCCGGCGTTGCTCAATATTTGAAACATCAGAAGCATCATTGGAGACTTCTGATTGAGTGTCAGATCCATCAGGAGGGTCTTCTCCATTCCCATTTACCATGGTAAAACCTCCAGTTTCAGGGCTGTCATCCAATGCTTCAACTTTCGTGGCTGAACGAGAATCAGGAATGCGCAATTGTTTGTTCATCCAGTCCCCCATTGATTTTAGAACTGCAATCAAGCCTTTCATGGCTTCAAGTTTTAGTGTTGCTTCCTGGGGTGGCAAAAGCGTGGTTGGTACACCAGGGGGCACACCTTGAGCAGTTTTAAGAAGTCCATTGACCATCCTAGGAGGAACATAACAACTAGATGTAAATTATACAGTGAATACTACGTGACAATGAACACAACCTTAGCCACACCAGCATGACCGGTAAACAGTGTATGACAAACAATCCAACACGGAAATGCTATTAAACTAGACAACAATATTCTAAACGTGAAATTGCACATATTTTTAATGTAAAGCAAAATAACTATAAAAAATAAATAAGATAATAAATAGCACACCTCTCAAATATGTTTGATGAATTGACATCACAGTCATAGTTAATAAATATGTCAACCAATATCTGTGAATCAACACAGAGCTTTTCCAGAAATCGAAGCACTATCATCTTCTGCTGAAAATTAGGCTGAGAAACATTTTCTAGGACCCTGAGAACAATCATAGGGAAAAATACTCCAATTTCTGCTTTCAATCCAGCTCTAAATCTTGACACCAGACTGATAAAAATGGAGCACGACAGCTGAAATACAATTAAAAGAGTTGAAGCACTGTTCTTCAACAAGGATAAACATAAGTACTGTTTGATGGCACCTAAAAACCTGCTCAAGCACAATCAAAATTTAATTATCAGTACTATTTTTTGTCATTTAGTAAAATTACAAAGAAAACAAAACATAGTTTCAAGTGGTGTATAGAGTAGAGAAAGATGCTACTTTTAAATAATGATGAGGAGGGAAAAGGATCTATCTTAAATTCAAGAGTAAAACACACACAAAAAATGTCAAAATACACTAATAATCCATACTAAAATAGTATAATAGCAGAAGATGATGCACGTACAATTCATACACGGCAGGTGCACTAATACTAATTTCTGATGAATCAGTTATGAAGACAGAAGGGGTGGGTATTCAAACGTATTTTGGCACAACTAAAAATGTCAAGTTAAATTAGGAAAAAATTATGCATGGTCAAAATTATGGCAATACAATTGTTTTTTTAACTTAACAGGCAGCTAGCTACAAATAGAGTTTGCAAAGGCACAAGACTTTTCTAAGAATTTGGTTTAGGAGTATTTCAACTCCCCAAATCTGACTTCTAAAACAAGACTTGCACCTCACTTAAATACTTTATTTTAACTATATCACTGATCAATGTGGAACTAAACTATAACCCTTGAGGTTGCAATTTAGGTTAAGGCAGCTTTCCAACAGCTTTCATGGCAATGTTAGCCTGTGAAGAATTCTTAAGATGCTGGAAATTCAAAGACAAAGACGTACAGAGCATAATTTATTGTGAATGGAAACAAAACCCCATCATCACACAGTCAGGAAACTGTAGTTATAAATTGCAAGAAAATGTGAGGTAGAAGCAAAACCAAAATAACTGGAAGCGACTATTTGGATTATATATTTCAAGTGGCTCATAAATTTATATTAGAAAAATACTCTTCCTAATTTGTATGTCAAATAATCCCAAATACCAAGACTTGAAAATCTTGATTATAGAACATACAATATTGATTATAGAACATACAATCTTGATTATAGAACATACTACTTGAATAAATAAGATGGAGGAAAAATAGTACATTCAACCTACCCTGCTGTGCTTTTTATTGATGTATATACAACAAACTTTGTCCTAGGGTCCCTCCTACAAATCTGAGAATGAAAATCACACATTCTAATGATCCATGTGAGGGTTTTGTATAAATTGACTCAACTCCTACAAGATAAGAAAGATCAAGTCTTGTTATAATGAGATAAATGAGTTTTCCCACCAACCACCTATATCTGTCTGGGTTTAAGAAAAGTTCACTGTGGTATCTCATTAACTTCTTATTTGAGTCCATAATACTCATCTGATGGAATACTAACCTTGTGTTGGATCATCTCCAACAATTTTCACGAACCATTGACAAAACTGAAAATGTTGAAGAGATTCAATATGAAAAAGGCTCCAATCTACCTTAATTGACACCACAATCAAGAGCAAATGATAAGTAAACGAAGATCCACTGCTTTGAATTGGGAATTCAAATATAAGGATCAAAAGTTCTAAAGAACTAAGAGAGAATGTTCACTTCGAAAAAGGATTCAAATTCCAAAATGCTCAAATTTTGAGTATAAAAGTGTACAAAAAAGCTTATATACTATGGAGCATGTACTCATGGGTTCAAACACTACTAAGGCCCATCAACAAGCCTCCTAAAAGCTAGAGTCCATAAAGTCTCTAATTACAATAATATAGAATACAAATACAAGGCCCAATGCAAACAAATAATTACACGACCCAATGAAGGTGTAAAACCAAAAGTTACACAAACATACAAAATTTCTTTTATAGATCCAAGCCTCCTTTGTGATCCCTTAGAAGGTCCCTTCCTTGATGTCGTCGTCGACATTTGTCAATCAATGAAAGATTCCCATGTTCAATGGGGAAGACCATGCAGGATGGATATTGAAAACTGAGATCTACTCCAAAGTACAACAAACCAGTGAAATTGTCAGAGTGAACCTTGCCCAGCTATGCATGGAAGGAGGGAAGTTACATTTCTCCAATTCTTTAGTCAACGGTTTTGTCAATCTGACATGGGAGGAACTAAAGAAAGAGTTTTTGGACAAGTTTAATGGAATGGTAGAGAGTGTCTTCGTAGCATTTGACTGAAGCGCTCAAAATTTTGAGACAACACCATCAAATATAGGCCAACAGATAAAAGTGAAGTTTTGGCCTAAAAGGCTGGAGTATCTTGGACAAGTAATATCTATTCACAGAGTTGTTGTTGATCTTCAAAAAGCCAGTAGTGTTATGGATTGGCCCATACAGAAAAAAGTGAAGGGAGTGTGTGGGTTCCTTTGCATTACTAGGTATTACCAAAAATTCATTAAGAACTATGGTAAAATTGCAAGTTCACTCACTGAATTAACAAAACAGGATGGTTTTGGGTGGAGTTATGAAGCTCATAAGGCATTTGAAGAGTTAAAAATAAACATCGCCACAACACTAGTATTATGCCTCCCAAACTTTGAAAAAAGAGTTTTGAGTTTGAGTGTGATGTATTTGGAGCTAGAATTGGGACAATCTTAATGCAAGATAGAAGGTATGTGGCATATTATAGCAAAGCCTTGAACCCTAGAAATGTATCTAAGTAACCATACAAGAGGGAATTAATGGTTGTTGCTCAGACCATTCAGCATTGGAGGTTTCATTTGATAGGGAAGAAATTCAAGGTTTACTCAGATCAAACGAGTCTTAAGCAGTTGTTGCAATAGAGAATCACAACTGGAAGCCAACAAAATTGGGTGACAAAGCTTCTATGTTACAATTTTGGCATAGTGTACAAGCCAGGCAAATTTGATTAAAGGTGGTAACGCTTTGTCTAGAAGTATTGAGGAACCAGAATTAAAGAGTATGATACATACCCTTATTTGGCTTGATTGTCAAGAGTTGACGGCAAATGTTCATGAAGATAATGAATGGAAGAAAGAGATAGAGGAGCTGCAACAAGGAAATAATGATAAGGCTTACACCGGGTTCACATATAAGCAAGGGTTGGCAAAATGTTAGACAAGAAAAGATTGGTTGTTGCTTAGGAATCACATTGGATTCCAAGGTGTCTAGAAGATTTTCATGCCACTCTACAAGTAGGACACTCCAATTTTTATTGGAAAAGGTTGAAAAAAGATGTTCACAAATTTATCCAAGTCTGTGATACTTGTCATATGCAGATATACATAATTGCTTCTCCTTGAGGATTATTGCAACACGCCTAATTCCTGAGAGAATTTGGAGGAGGATTTAAGCATACACGACTACTGAGGGGATTCAAAGAAATATTGGTAGTTGTGGACTCTTCAACTAAATATAGCCATTTTGTGGCACTCAAACAACCCTATACTCCTAGAGCGATTCCTGAAGCTTTTGTAGATGAGAAAGTGAGGCTCCATGACATTCCTAATTCAATGGCTAGTTATAGGGATCCATTGTTCGTTCAGTTCATTTTGGAGGTAGTTTTCCAAGATGCAAGGGACCATGTTAAGGATGAGTACAACATACCACCTCATACAGATGGATAGACGAAGTGATTAATAGATGTCTTGAAACTTATTTACGGTGTTTCACTATAGACTAGCACAAGAAATGGGTTACATGGCTACCATGGCTCAAAATTTTGGTTCAACACCACATTTCATGAGTCTGCAGGTGCCACACCATTTTGAAGTTGTGTATGGCAGTCAACCTCCTAGGATAGTGCAAGTTGTTCAAAGAGAACTCATGGACAGAGATGAACCTTTGAGGCAATTGAAGAAGCATCTATTAATGGCACAAGATAGAATGAGGGTGCAAGCCAATAAACATCATACAAAGAGGAGATTGAGGTTGATGACATGGTTTTCCTTAAGCTCAAACAGAACCATCAACATTCCATGAGAATAAAAGAAGCCCCAAGTTAAGTGCAAGGTATTACGTCCCATTCGAGATCCTAGAGAAGATTGGAGAAGTTGCCTATCATTTGAAATTGCCACCTGTTTCAAGGATACACCACATGTTCCATGTTTCCTTACTTGACTATGAGGCAAAAGATGAATTACCTACAGGGCTAGAAGATGAAAATGTGGAAATCATTGAGCCTTGTTCAATATAGCTTCAAGAAGCATTATGTAGAAGGGGGAACGAGTTAACCAATGGTTGGTTCATTGAACTGGGGTAGAGGAGGTCACAGGGGAGGATGAGATTTCTTTAAGAAGTCAATTTCAAGAATTGAATGTTGAGGACAATACAGTTTATTCCAGAGGAGAGTATTGATGGGATCCAAAGAGTTAATGGGTGCCTCTAGCCCATGAATTGAGCCACAAGTCAAGACAGGAAAGGGTGTAAAAGTAGGGATAGTGATGTGACATGACTAGGAAGAGTAGTTAGTAGAGGAGAGAGAGAGAGAAAGAGACAATATTTTCCGTTATTGACTATTATGCTTTCCTACTTGTTGGATAGAAAACCTTGTTGGTTTGCTCTAGAGGAGCCTAGCTCTTGGCCGTGGGATTCTTCATCCTTCTGTATTGCTTTTTCTTGCAATCAAACAGAATCTCAGAGTTATAATTATCTTTCATTTCCTTCTATTTCTTTTGCTTAATCTGTGGTGTGGATCTGTATTAGTATTCACTCCCATCATGATTGAGAAACTCCAAGAGCGAATACCGGTGGGAATTCTTCTTTAGTCCTAATAATGTGGGAATGAAGCCAAAAATGGAACAATCATTTTCAACCAGGAAAAGGACCTTAATCATTGTAGTTTGCAATGCGTTCCAGATAATAAGTTCTAAAGGAGGGGAAAGACGTTGAAGGATCAAGATGTCAACAACAACAAAGAGCACACAGTCCACGCACGTATAGATGAAGTATCCAAACCTATGAATCACAAATACTTTTATGATGACAATGATTTATAATTTTTTTATTTTGGCAATGTCCAAGAAATATGATTGTTATTTGGGTTAAAATCTTTATCTACATACAAGTGTATCTTGCTCTACCTTCTTAAAATCTATTCTGGGCGAGTTTAAGTACAGTTATAATCTGCCATGTCAAAATTCTAAAACACTTTCATCCCATAAAGCACTTTGTTCTAACATTGGTGTCATCATATTTCTAAATCCTTAACTGTATAACGTACAAGCAAGAAAGTAATTGTTATGACTTAAGTTCACTCCTAGACAGAACATCAAGACAATGCAATCAAGTCTACCCCTTTACTACTACGTTGAACACAGAAAATTCTCCGTCCTGCATCTACCAGCAAAAATAAAATAATACACATCTTCTCCCTGACTGGCCACAATGCCAAACTCCAAAATAATCCTAAAATTGAACTTCAGTAAAACACAATACCTGTCACTAGTCCTGAACACAGCCCCAGCATTCTCCAGCAAAATCTTGAGCAACTCCAGAGCAACGATCTTCCTCTTCATCAACTGCGGGTCCCCTACCGCTTCCTTCGGAGGCGTCTTCATGGATAACTTACAAAGCGCCCTAAACACCAAAAAAGCATCTCTCCTCAACTTATTCCCAATCTGAACCTCCAAATCATCGTCCCTCTCCACCACTTCCCCATCCACAAGCTCCCCCTTCCGTCCCTCTAACGCCGTCTTATACATACTAATCTCCCAATACTTAGCATCCAACATGTCTTTATCAGTAGAATCCAACAAATCAGTAGGGTTCGTAGTCTCCACCGTGGTGGTCTCAAACGCACCGTCGTGCCCACCTAGCAAACTAACCTTCCCGCTCGGCGTCGTAGGGTTCAAAACGCCGTCAATGTCCTGCATTATCTTCGTTATAAAGCCCTGCACAAACAGCGTCATTGAATTGTCTTCATCGGATTTCTCCACAGGCTCCATCAATTCCGCCACTACGATCGGCTGAACCGGCACAGTCGAGGAATCCGCCTCCATGCGGCGGAACACGATCACCAGCATTTGGATCAGCGACGCCTTCGCCGTCGTCTGATTCACCACATTCTTGCTCACAAGATATATATCGTAGCAGGTCCGCACAATGAGAAGCAAGGAATCACCATGGATGCGGAGCGAAATTGACGTCACGGCAGAGAGCATGGTCTTGAGGACCAGCAACTCCATCGCCTCGTCGCCCAAATCGTGGCATTTGCAGACCGATTCAATAAGCTTGGCCAGGAGCTTCGCCTCCGGCGCCGAAGCAGAGGAGGCCGGGTCCGCCTCGCCGCGGATGAATCCATGCGCAATGAGCTTCTGGATGGCATCGACGGCGGGATCAGCGATCTTGAGGACGCCGGAGCCGGCAGCATTGATGAGAGGCGTGAGGATCGACTCGGACTCTGCCAGGGAGAACTCCACCGGACCTCCATCATGGAGCGGACCAGGGACGGAGGTCTCCGGCTCGTTGTCGGACGGAGATCCCGGCGTCGGAAAATGCTGGTGCTGGTGGCCGAGCCTCTCAATGACGGATTTGCACTCATGTGCGAGTTTGGCATGCTTCCGCCACGACGCGTTCTTGATTATCTTCTCAAGCGCGGGTACCACGACCAGCCTCAGACGGGAATCGGCTTCCGAAGAAGCCATTCCCGAGCTCGGAGCGAGTTGCGACTCGGCGACACCACGGAGATTGAGATCTTCAACGGCAATCCAATGCGGCCACGTCTACACTACGATGTCGGAGCCATGCGCTGCAAGAGCGAGTTGTCTCGGCGAGTTTTCGCTGAATCTTGAAGGTGAAAAGGAAACAGTTGGTAACCAAGGTTGAATGATCTGAATTTCAGGTTACGAAAACGGTACTTGATGTTTGAGCTTCTGAGATCGTTTTTGGGTATGCGAGGTTCCTCACTCTCAGCATGAATTGACAAAAGAACCCTTCGTTAGTTATGACGTTACGCTATTATTGGACGTGATGAAACGTAGAACGAAAGGGTAGTTATGTGTTTTCAACTATCTCAGATCACCGGAGACGTTGAAAAAAGAGTTTAATTATTATTGTTCTTCTATTCTTCCTTTATATAAGGATAATATTTTCTATTAGGTTTCTTTTGTCATTAACTACTTTATATTTACATTAAAAAATAGGTAATAATATTTAATCACCTTAAGTATTATATTATTACAATTTTGAAAAAGGTGTAACAATTGAATTTGATCCCGCCACACTTTTACATGCAACATTTTGATATTTGAGAATTGGTAATATAATATATATGTTTATATAAACACATAAATATATTATCATAAAGTTTTAAATTAAATAATATAACACATAAATATATTATCATAAAGTTTAAATTAAATAATATACATTTTTATTGAATTTATCAAAAATATCCTTTCCAACGACCCATAAAAATATATGTGTATCTTTTCATTTCTCCGTCTCTTTTCAAAATCTAATAAAAAATTAATATTTATATTTTTTTTCTAGTTAACTTATTCTAAATTATTTTATATTTTAAAGTAAAAATATTATTTTATTAACGTTGAGAGGTTGTTACATGAAAAATTAAGTATTTATATATCATCATCCTAAAAAAAACACTACTATTATTACTTTGTAAGGTGTTTGTGTGATTTTTCTTTTCTCGCAAGTATTTTCATGGTGGCACTTAATAAAAAATTGATGAAGGAGTTTTCTTTTGCAGAAAGGAATAATGACTCTAGAAAACTGAATTGGTTGACTTTGTATTACATGGGAAGTGGACCTTATAGAAAGGTTGACTTTTATTAATCAAACTTAATTTCATATTTTTATAATAACAAAATATATATATATATATATATATATATATATATATATATATATATTTCAAATTTACTACTTGTAACTACTATTTCTTAACTGACATGTTTTAACACTAGTTTAATTAGTGCATCTTATTATTACAAACACGAGATAATGTTAAATACTTATAATATCTCATCTTATAAAAACTGTAATAAAATTTGAATTTCTGATAGAGATTAAAGTAACAGTTTATTTGACTGTAATGTTTAATTTCAAATATTTACATTTAATTTAATTAAATTCTATATCTTAAATTATATTATTTATATAGCCAGAAGTGTTTAACTCTTAAATGTTAAAATATTAGGAAAGTAACAATTTCTTTTAATACCTGTAAAATAACCGAAATATTTTATCAAATTTATATAAAAAAAATTATAATAACCTTTAAAATTAATGTAAAATTAAATTCCTATAATATACATAGTGAATAATAATTATAATGAACTAGTCATGCGTTAGTGTATGTGTGTATTTTTTTATTATAATAAAAAATTATCAATATAATTATAGAAATAAATATAAATTATTTTTAAAATTTTTTTGTGGATTGTTTTTATTTATTTTATACATAATTTTTTTTCATTACAGGTAGTTATTTTAGTTGAAATAAATTGTTTAGTTTAAAAAATGGTTAAACAGAAAAAAAAATGGTTAAATTCAAATAAAATATGATACATAATTGTTTTAATTAAAAAAAAATTATTTAAAGTGTAAAATTGAAACATAAAATGTGTACCAAAAATTTTCTTTATGTTACTAAAAATATAAGTCATCCTTTATTGAGTTTAAATATTTTATTAGTTAAAAATTTTACAAATAAAAAAATAATAATTAGTCAAGTTTTAGTTTATAAAAATTACCAATTTTTTATAAACTATTTTTCTATCCTTTCTCTACTTTTTTATATTTATGTTTCTACTATTTTCTTTTTAAGATTAAAGACATTTTGATATAAAATTAAGGTTAAGGGTAACAAAATGGATCAGGTCTGACGAGTTGGTCCATAAATTCAATAGAAAAAAAGTTGGTCAGGTCAGTATATTGAGGCTTTTTTGTATTTCGGGGTCCATTTAAAGTGAAATTTGTAAAAATGGATTTGTTCAATTTTTTTTTAAATAGGGTCAAACCGATAGGGTGGACGACGACATTACAGGTGAAGTCGTCCTCCACCCTACTGGTTTCCTTTTTTTTTTAAAGCAAAATCGTGTTGTAAGAGGTCGGTTTCTATTCACTTGAAAAATGAAGTCGTCCTCGCACATGATGACTTCACTTTTCAATTTTTTTTATATTTTTTTAAAGTTGTAGTTTTAAAATCTGATCTCACTCGTAGGGACAGTTTTTCCTGCTCGTGTAACCAGCTTCAAAACTATCAAAAGTAGATATTTGGTTTTTGTAGGTCCAAAAGTCACCAATAGCAATTGGGAAGAGACACATTGCAATGAAGAAATAAGCAACCTTGGCTCCTTTCCACATTGGCACTCGAGCTGGGTGCTTAAAAGTTTAAGGCACTGTTTCCAGGGCCAAATTGTGACCTCTAAAAGAAAAGGATATAATTCCAAGTGCATTCATGGCATGATGGCAAGAAATACAAGACTATTTTCAAGTGCATTTATGGCAAGAAATACAGAAGCAGAAGGTTGTGACAATGATAAGGGTTCGTAGGAGATTGAAGGTGGTCTTCGTTGGCTTACAAAGAGGATCCCACACCATGGTAGAGTAAGTTATAATACTGAAACGTTAAAAAATATATAAATAAAAAACTGAAAAGTGAAGTCGTCATGTAGGAGGACGACTTCACTTTTCAGGTGAATAGAAATCGGCCTCCTATATCATGGTTTCGCTTCTCGAAAAAAAAAAACTGGTAGGGTGGAGGACAATTTTATCTGTAATGTCATCCTCCACCTTGACGACTTGACCCTTTTTTATAAAAAAAAAATCAATGAACTCCTTTTTACAAATTACATTTCAAATGGATCTCGAAATACAAAAAAATCGTATATTGAACTCGTAAGCTCGTCTAAATCTGATCCATCTTGTTCGTCAGCTTATTAGGTTATAGAATGGTTGGTCATGGACTGTCCCATAACTCGTAAGAGATTTGAAAATGGATTGGCCCATATAATTATTTTGCTACAAATTTCATTTAACTTTCTCACATTTCATTATCACTCTCACACTTAATTGAACTCAAAAGAACACAAACAAAGCAACACAATTAGAGAAAAAAAAAACTTGACCCAATCCAGGAGGAAAATAACGAGTGGCGACCATAGTTGGCCATCGACTGAGACGAAACCCACAATGTGGGTGCCTCTTCTTCCCAATTTCCAAATCTCGCAGGAAGGTTCTTCTTTCTCAAGTTCATATAACGTGGAACGCAAATGTAGATCGCCACTATCTCCAAATTGAACCCTACTATTGTCGCTTCTCTTATTAATAATAGTAGTGCCACACCTCATTTGAGCTCCTACACCATTATTCTCTTCCCACAAAGCATTAATGATATTTTCCACACTGTGTACAAATTACGTTACGTGCTACGTAATCCAGAATGCAAGTTACATTTCATATTACCTTCTAAATTTGTGTTACAAACTGTACAATCCGAAATGTAAATTTTCATTATGGATTGCATAATCTGAAATGTATATTTGTATTACGGATTGTATAATACAAAATATTTACGGATTGTACAATCCGAAACTAGAATTTCAGTAAGAGTATAATTGAAATTTTGAAAAGTATTAAGGTGCAGAAAGAAAACATGAAGGTGGAGGAAGAAATTTCAGAAACAAAGATGCGGTGAAGAAGTAAACCCAACGATGATAATGACTTTAATAACGGCGGCATGATAGAATGAGAGAGTATTTTGGTTTTTTATGTTAATATATGGGTGATGGTGGTAATCACGGGAGTGCATAGAGCAAAATCTTGTGCACAGAAATGTCCAGATTTTATTGGGCTCTAGCTCAGCAACTTCTTGTCCAAACTCCTAAGCCCAACTCATGACTACTCGTCACACTAAAATCCTTAGTAAAATTCTAGTTATTATATATCCAAACGATTTAGATGCATTTTTTTTTCAAAAGAAAAAATATGGGGTTTTATAATTATGGTTTTAATAAATTTTTAAACAGTTAGATTTTGTAAGTATTTAAAATGTAAAATTCCAGTTTGTGCATTAGTTTGGTGTTAAATTACAAAAACACCAATAAATAAGTTCAAAAATGTTAATCACTCACTCTCAAACACACTCTTTTGAATATATTATTATTTATTAGGTAAACTTTATTAGAATCAGAGTTTTATGATACATAATTATCATTTAATAAGTAGAACTCATAATTTAAATAAGTCTTAATTAATAACAAAAGGTATTTTGATAACCATGCAGTATATAATATGTTGCTTGCACTTCTTATAAGTTAACTAGTTGATGGATATGATTTACTTATATTTCTTAATTTAAAAAAAAATACAAAACAAGACATTTAAATAAAATAAAGTATACTTCTTAATAATATAAAGTGAACAACTTCTACGATCTAATTTGTAATGAATTTTGTAATCTAATCTACAATAATTTGTAAATAGAAAATAAATATTTTTTTAATTTACTTGATAACTAAATATTGATTAACTTTCTCAACTAACTGTGTTAGGTTTTTTTATAACTTCGTTTTACATCTTAAATATGAAGCCAAAAACTTCTACCATCTAATTTATAACAAATTTCAATATAGTTTGCGAGAATTTTTTCCATCAAAATTTACAACATATTCTTCCTCTAAAAAAGTTTTTAAATTCGTTTACAGATACAAATGTAACCGAACAGTTATAAATAATTTAATAGAATTAAATAAAAATATAAATCAATCACAAAATAATATGCATGAATAGACATTAATTAATTACTCATAGTACTTTTGTGTTTTTAAATTCTTCCTCTAAAGTGATTTTACAAAGTCGGATTAGAGTCAAGCCTAACAGGAACAATGTCTTCTTTTCTCGTTGATTCCGTCAAGTCCGTGCTCTTGGCTATGGTTTCGTCTTCAACTTTTGTTATTGATTAGTGAAAACATCCTTAACAAATACTTTCGCAGTTGATCATTTGTTATAAATCCAAAAATTTCACCTCTGACTATAAAATATGAATGAGATTTTTTTTTTCCAACATATTGGTAAAATTGATTCTTTTACGTTGGTCCTTTGTATTTGTAATTTAAAGTTTCTCATGTATTTCTTGAAGAAAATAATTGTGTTGATAAATTAACTAATTTAGATTTTATCCATCGAGAACAATATAAGTGATTTACTACTTTAATTCCATGTATTTATTTAGATTTTTTTTCATGATATCTATAATTTATTTATGTTTCGTGAAGTATAATTTTTATCGTGAATTTGGTATACTTTCCCATACTTTGTATTTATTTTATTTTATCTTTTATTTTTAATAAATTTTCACGTAATCGATAAACTTTTAAATGAACACATAATTAAGATCTCAAAAATTTATAATCATATCTAATATAAACTTATTTTGAACATTTAACATTAATATTGTGACAAAAGCTAAGGTGTAATAAGTGTTATTACTAAAACATACGAACATTTATTGATTAATATATTACAATTAAATCACATGATAATATATTACAATTAAATCAAAATTAGTTTATTTAAAAAAACTGAAAAGCCGAAGACATATTTAAATCTACTATATATCTAAGAAATTCTTAGTATAGGTAAATTACTGAAATAGACATCTTAATTTATTGACACGTGTTTAAAATTGAGGGTATTTTTGTCTTTTTGATATTGTTGTGTTTTTGCCGTTTGAAAGTCTGTTTTAAATACCAATTGATGTTATCTGACACCAACATACTTCTTCTCCAAGGCAATCACCATTCTCGAGGTTAGTTTTTATTTTCTTCTGTTTTTTTCTTCTTCCGTTTCTTTCTTCTTCTTCAATCCTTCTTTCTTCTTCTTCATACCAAGTTAGGTTTTCTTTTTCTTTTTTTTTTAATTTCCAGTTTGTTTTTGTTGAAAGTTGAATGAACTTTTTCTTGATCAAGGTTATTTTTTTGGTTTCTTTTTTCTTCTATTTGTTGTTGTTCTTTCTTTTTTCTTCTATTTCTTATTTTATTTCTTCTTCTTCTTGGATCTTTATTCTTTTTTCTTCTTCGTACTCTGTTAAAATTTTTTTACTTTGTGTTGATTGTTTGTCATGAAAGGTTTAATTTTTGCAATATTTTTTGTCATGGACACGTTTTAGTGTTGTTGATGGTGTTGTTGTATTTATATTTTTTGTACTTCGTAGACCTATTACTGTGTGTTGACGAAAAGGTTCAAGATTTTGTTTTTAGAAGGTAATTTTGAACAAAATCTTGAACATGTTTTGTTGTTGTTGATGGTATTGTTGTAATTTTTTTATACTTCGTACGCATATTACCATGGGTTGAAGAAAATGTTCAAGTTTTTGTTTTTAAAATGTATTTTTGAATAAAATCTTGAACATTTATTTGTCTGTGAATTTTTCTTTTCTATGGCCATTTGAAACGCTAGGGATATGGTGTTTGGGTGTTAAAATTGCACATAAAAGATACATTTTACGATTTATTGTTTGATTTGATGAATGTAATTTTTTTTCTTTATTAAAGTTCTTAAAGTTCTTAACTTTTTAGTTGTTCTTGGTTGTTCTTCTTTTTCAAAGTTGTAGAGGATGTGGTTTTCAAAGGTTACAAGATCAGTGCTTGAATCTACAAGCAGAAAGGATTCATTATTCATTTATGACAGTGTATTGCAATGGTCTTATTTAAAAAAAAGATTATTTTTTTACATCTTCCATGTTTATTTGGTTTTTATTTTTATTTCATTTATGCTAATTTATATTTAGACACAACCTCTGTAATTGTTAAATGATTTACTTCTATAATTTATATTTAACTCTTGGTCATAACTCTCCAAGTCTCCAAGGGGATTCAACAAAGACTGTTCCAACAGGTAAAGTAATATTCTGCATTCATTTGTTAATCAGTTTCCAAAATTTAAAGATCAAGCTAAAGATTGCATGATCTGATTGTCATTGTAGGTAAGATAGACAACAAAAACAAGCTTGGAGATGCTGCTCAAGAGGTATATATAAATTTCGTGAACTATATTACTATGTTGTTTTTTATGGTGTTATTTATTTTTCTTTTGTTTCTTATGTGCTCTTTCTTTTTCTTCAATAAAGGTTTAATTTTTTTTGAGGGTTTTTGTGTTGAAGATGGTGTACCATGGATTAGTACATTTTAGTAGTTGTTGAAAGTCAATAGCTTGAGTTTTCTTTCTTCTTCTTCATGGTCTTCTTCAACTTTTTTTTTTCTGTTTCGTAAACCTATCGTTGTGGGTTGAAGAAAAGGTTAAACCTTTTGATTTTAGAAGACATATTTACTATTTTTCGTTTTTAATCTCAGTGTTGTGTGTTTAGTTGCTTCTTTGATAACTATGGTTGTGAATTCAAGAATCAGACATGCTTAACAGAGTTAGATTTGTACTGTCTATGTAGGTGTTGGTTGATTTCAAGGAAAATCCCAAGGCTGCATAGGAATATATGAAGAATCCTATGACGATGAACAAGATCCAAAAGGTGGTCAATGTTGGAATTGTCCAAATGAGGTAAATTTGTAGAAGAAAGACAATATTTGTTTGAAATTAAAAAATTAGGAAATTTTGACTTTTATTTATCGTGTTTTGTTTTAGTGTACTTCATACTCTTTTTTTATATTTTATTTTGACATGATTTTATTTTAATTCAATTGGGGTGTGTTGTTTAAACTTTATCTTTTGGTTTTAACGAGTTTGTCATAATTTTGGTTATTGCAGTTGCTTGGGTGTACTACAAGTATTGGGGCATATGTGAAGCTTGGAGAAGAATCTAAATGCATTAAGATCACTTTTTGAAGGGACTACAGAAAGGAACACATTACTATTATGTGGAAAATTAGTATGGGTACCCTATATATGAATTTTATGTGTTGAGAATTTCTATCCATCTTGCACGGGAAAAAAATAAACTACTCAACAACCATAAATATTTTTTAGTACATTTGCATCTTTTTCTTATTTATATTTTGTAATTAGGATCATTAGTATTTATTCTAGCCATCTTTGCCTATTAAAACACATATTTCTGACTAATCAGGCATAACAAATATTACTTTTTTCTAAATTACATAATATGAGAGCTTTGGTTTTGATGTTGAATCAAAAACTATTTTATTCAAGCTATTTTGATCTTGCATGCTATGTTTTTGAACTCAATTGCAGGAGGAGTGCGTTTCTTTAGTTAATTCAATTGCAAACCCAAATGTTGCATTTGATGTAATAGAAAAAGGCAACAAGTCGCTTGAGTTGAAGATTCAAAACCAGGTGCTCTAAAAAATGTTTTTGACGAGCATGAATTGTTGTGGCGATATGTCTTGCATTTTCAACATTATTTTTTTTATGACAGTTATTTCCAATTTATCTTCTTCATATTTCTATCTTATAATTTCAAATTCTATTGACTATTCTTTTTGCTTCTCAAAGTTAAACCTATACAATAATGATAGGATAGGCAACTCAAAGATGGTGTAATGGGTATAAAGATGAAAGTAATAGTATCCTTCATTAACAATGGCAATTGCAACATCCATGGGTGATAGAAGGTTAACCATGACTTTTATGTTAATGTTGATAATATAAGTGAAATTTTTTTTGTGATCTTTGAGACAAAATTGTTGTTATTGTTGTTAATGTCATAACACAATGTTAGGCTGCCTGTTAACAAAGATAATGATACATTGGTATATAGAGGTTTGTGAAGTTCTGTATGAACTTTGTTGATAATGTATAAAGTTAAGTTAATTTAATCAATTGAATTTTCTTGAGCTGGATTTAGATAAATATTACTTACTTCTAAGCTTTTCTAACTTAAATCATTGGTTGATTCGTGTTTATGGTATTTAATATAAATATTTATGGAACTGTTCTGTTTTCTACCATTGTAGGGAGCATATCAACATGACTGTTAGAGTAAACTGTAGAGGTATGATTCCCTGTCATCACAAATGCAACTACCTAAGTCCTTATTTTCTTGACTCTTGCATCTTTGTTTAAGAGTTCATTCGATATTCAATTTCATTGTTTGATTTCCAAATTGCTGGAATATAATCTCATTAAAGATTCTAAATTTTGTTTTAGATGAACAAAGGAACAATTATTATAGATGTTATCACCTACAGTAAGAAGTTGCAAGACAAATTCTAGAGTCTTATCACCGATTTTGTTTTGTTGTTTTGCAATTAGCTTTGGTTCACTGTATCTCATAAAGTTGAGATATTTTAATTACCCTTCTTTGAATTGTAATGTATTAGCTATAATTATCTTTGTATATATCATTTTAACACTAAATTGTAATAGGAAAATACGTATCTTTAGCATTCAAGAATATTCACTCAAAACAAAATGAATGTTCTATTTTTTTCTTAGAAATTGTATAGCATTAACAACGTTGTATGTGAATATTGTGGTGCTGATAATTGACTTTTTTAATATTTGCAGGATATAACTTATGCTAAAACCTTGGAATGATAATTAATGGTAAAATTTGTTGAGATCCTACAAGATCTTATTTTATTGTAATAATGATTACAATATTAGTGGCAGAACACATGATTAATTTATATCAATTAAGATTCATAAACCATTCTTCCATTTCAATCTTCTTAGAACCAAAATTAGTATTTATTTCATATATTTGTTAATTTTTCTAACACCAATTATGTCACGAACTTTTGATTAATTTTTTAACAACTTAACAAGTAACTATAAAATAAATAATCTATCTTCTTAGCTCCTGTTGCGAAATACCTAAATAACTTATAATATAATATATATTTATAATCTAAAAGATACACCATCATAAGTTGATATTATAATCATCATTTTAAATTGATACATTTAGTTACTAAATTTAAATTTACGTTTATATTATTAAATTATATTTATGTTATTGTAATTTTACGATTTATATCTCAAAAAATAATATGGTTAT
>Ga0214542_1003976_pt1 | contig 29626 bp, 18 predicted proteins | sample CNSS1metaG_FD_160096 | JGI IMG/M metagenome (GOLD analysis project Ga0214542, IMG submission 160096) | Root nodule microbial communities from cowpea collected in UCLA plant growth center, Los Angeles, California, USA - CNSS1 | ecosystem: Host-associated > Plants > Roots > Nodule | place: USA...
AATTTTATTTTTTCACAAAACAACCCACCAAGCAATTTAGCAATGCCGTGGTGCACCGACAAACTTGGCCATGTGCAAAACCCACCGACCTCAAAACTTTCGTGCACCAAGACTTTCACGGTATTCATTTAGGGAATTTTGTAGGTTATTCCAACCCTCACATCTCAAAAACTCTGAATTTCATTTTTCACAAAAACTTTCCACCAAACCATCTATCAATGTCGTGGTGCATCGACCAACTTGGAAATGCGCAAAACCCACCGAACTTAAAACTTTCGTGCACCAAGAATTATATGGTATTCATTTAGGGAGATTTGTAGACCATTCCAACCTTCACATCTCAAAAACCACGAATTTCATTTTTTCACAAATCAACCCACAAGGCCATCTAGCTATACCGTGGTGCACCGACCAACTTGGCCATGTGCAAAACCCACCGACCTCAAAACTTTCGTGCACCAAGAATTTTATGGTATTTATTTGGGGACATTTGTAAATCATTTCAACCATCACATCTCAAAAACCACGAATTTCATTTTTTCACAAAACAACCCACCAAGCCATCTAGCTATGTCGTGGTGCACCGACCAATTTGGCCATGTGCAAAACCCATTAACCTTAAAACTTTCATGCACAAAATTTAATGGTATTCATTTGGGGACATTTGTAGACCATTCCAACATTCACATATAAAAAACCATGAATTCATTTTTTCACAAAACAACCCACCATGCCATCTACATATGCCGTGGTGCACCGACCCACTTGGGCATGTGCAAAACCCACCGAACTCAAAACATTCGTGCACCAAGACTTTCATGGTATTCATTTGGGGACATTTGTAGGCCATTCCAACCCTCACATCTCAAAAACTATGAATTTCATTTTTCGCAAAAACTCTTCTCCAAGCCATCTAGCTATGCCGTAGTGCACCGACCAACTTGGCTATGTGCAAAACCCACCGAACTCAAAACTTTCGGGCACCAAGAATTTCATGGTATTCATTTAGGGACTAGGCCATTCCAACCCTCCCATCTAAAAAACCACGAAATTCATATTTTCGCAAAACACCCCACGATATCATCTAACAATGTCGTGGTGCACCGACCAACTAGCCAATGTGCAAAACCCACCTAACTCAAAAGTTTCATGCACCAAGACTTTCACGGTATTCATTTTGGGACATTTGTAGGTCATTCCAACCCTCACATCTATAAAACTATGAATTTTATTTTTCACAAAAACTCTCCACCAAGCCATCTAGCAATGCCGTGGTGCACCGACATTCTTGGCCATGTGCAAAACCCACTGAACTCAAAACTTTAAGGCACAAGGACATTCATGGTATTCATTTGGGAACATTTGTAAGTCATTTCAGCCCTCACATCTCAAAAACCACGAATTTCATTTTTTCACAAAACAACCCACCAAGCCATCTACATATGCCGTGGTTCACCGACCAACTTGGCCATGTGCAAAACCACCCGAACTCAAAACTTTCGTGCACCAAGACTTTCATGGTATTCATTTCGGGACATTTGTAGGCCATTCCAACCCTCAAATCTCAAAAACCACGTATTTCATTTTTTCACAAAACAACCCACCAAGCCATGTAGCTATGTCGTTGTACACCGACCAACTAGGCCATGTGCAAAACCCACCGAATTTACTTTCGTGCACCAAGAATTTTATGGTATTCATTTGGGGACATTTGTAGATCATTTCAACCTTCACATCTCAAAAACCACGAATTTCATTTTTTCACAAAACAACCCACAAGGCCATCTAGCTATACCGTGGTGCACCGACCAACTTGGCCATGTGCAAAACCCACCGACCTCAAAACTTTCGTGCACCAAGAATTTTATGGTATTTATTTGGGGACATTTGTAAATCATTTCAACCATCACATCTCAAAAACCACGAATTTTATTTTTTCCCAAAACAACCCACAAAGCAATTTAGCAATGCCGCAGTGCACCGACCAACTTTGCCATGTGCAAAACCCACCGAACTCAAAACTTTCGTGCATCAAGACTTTCATGGTATTCATTTGTGAACATTTGTAGGTCATTCCAACTCTCACATGTCAAAAACCACGAATTTTATTTTTTCACAAAACAACCCACCAAGCCATCTAGCTATGTAGTGGTGCACCGACCCACTTGGGCATGTGTAAAACCCACCGGACTCAAAACTTTCGTGCACCAAGAATTTTATGGTATTCATTTGGGGACATTTGTAGTTCATTTCAACATTCACATCTCAAAAACCACGAATTTCATTTTTTCACAAAACAACCCACAAGGCCATCTAACTATGCCGTGGTGCACCAACCAACTTGGCCATGTGCAAAACCTACCGAACTTAAAACTTTCGAGAACCAAGAGTTATATGGTATTCACTTGGGGAGATTTGTACACCATTCCAACATTCACATCTCAGAAACCACGAATTTCATTTTTTCACGAAACAACCCACCAAGCCATCTAGCTATGTCGTGGTGCACCGACCAACTTGGCCATGTGCAAAACCCACCGACCTCAAAACTTTCGTGCATCAAGAATTTTATGGTATTCATTTGGGGACATTTGTAGATCCTTTCAACATTCACATCTCAAAAACCACGAATTTCATTTTTTCACAAAACAACCCACAAGGTCATCTAACTATGCCGTGGTGCACCGACGAACTTGGCCAGGTGCAAAACCTACCGAACTTAAAACTTTCGAGGACCAAGAGTTATATGGTATTCATTTGGGGAGATTTGTACACCATTCCAACATTCACATCACAGAAACAACGAATTTCATTTTTTCACAAAACAACCCACCAAGCCATCTAGCTATGTCGTGGTGCACCGACCAACTTGGCCATGTGCAAAACCCAAAAAACTCAAAACTTTCGTGCATCAAGACTTTCATGGTATTCATTTGTTGACATTTGTAGGTCATTCCAACCCTCACATGTCAAAAATCACGAATTTCATTTTTTCACAAAATAAACCACCAAGCCATCTAGCTATGTCGTGGTGCACCGACTAACTTTGCCATGTGCAAAACCCACCGACCTCAAAACTTTCGTGCACTAAGAATTTTATGGTATTCATTTGGGGACATTTGTAGATCATTTCAACATTTACATCTCAAAAACCACGAATTTCATTTTTTCACAAAACAACCCACAAGGCCATCTAGCTATGCCGTGGTGCACCGACCAACTTGGCCATGTGCAAAACCCACCGAACTTAAAACTTTCGAGCACCAAGAATTATATGGTATTCATTTAGGGAGATTTGTAGACCATTCCAACCTTCACATCTCAGAAACCCCGAATTTCATTTTTTCACAAAACAACCCACCAAGTCACCTATGTCGTGGTGCACCGACCAACAGGCCATATGCAAACCTCACAAAACTTAAAACTTTCATTCACCAAAAATTTAATGGTATTCATTTGGGTACGATTGTAGGCCATTTCAACCTTCACATCTAAAAAACCACGAAGTTCATTTTTTCACAAAAGAACCCACCAAGCCATCTACATGTGTCGTGGTGCACCGAATAACTTGGCCATGTGCAAAACCCACCGACCTCAAAACTTTCGTGCACCAAGAATTTTATGGTATTCATTTGGAGACATTTGTAGATCATTTCAACATTCACATCTCAAAAACCACGAATTTCATTTTTTCACCAAACACAACTCACAAGACCATCTAGCTATGTCGTGGTGCACCGACCAATTTGGCCATGTGCAAAACCCACCGAACTTAAAACTTTCGAGCACCAAGAATTATATGATATTCATTTGCGGACATTTTAAGTCATTCCAACCCTCACATGTCAATAACCACGAATTTTATTTTTTCACAAAACAACCCACCAAGCCATCTACATGTGTCGTGGTGCACCGACCAACTTGGCCATGTGCCAAACCCATCAACCTCAAAACTTTCGTGCACCAAGAATTTTATAGTATTCATTTTGGGACCTTTGTAAGTCATTTGAACCATCACATCTCAAAAATCACGAATTTTATTTTTTCACAAAAACAACCCACCAAACAATTTAGCAATGTCGTGGTGCACTGACCAACTTGGCCATGTGCAAAACCCACAGAACTCAAAACTTTCGTGCATCAAGACTTTCATGGTATTCATTTGTTGACATTTGTAAGTCATTCCAACCCTCACATGTCAAAAACCATGAATTTCATTTTTTCACAAAACAACCCACCAAGCTATCTAGCAATGTCGTGGTGGACCGACAAACTTGGCCATGTGCAAAACCCACCGAACTCAAAACTTTCGGGCACCAAGACTTTCATGGTATTCATTTACGGACTAGGCCATTCCAACCCTCACATCTAAAAAACCACGAATTTCATTTTTTCACAAAACACCACACCAAGCCATCTAAATATGTCGTGGTGCATCGACCAACTTGGCCATGTGCAAAACCCACAAACCTCAAAACTTTTGTGCACCAAAAATTTTATGGTATTCATTTGGGGACATTTGTAGATCATTCCAACCTTCACATCTCAAAAACCACGAATTTCATTGTTTCACAAAATAACCCACCAAGCAATCTACCTATGTCATGGTCGAGCGACCAACTTGGCCATGTGCAAAACCCACCGACCTCCAAACTTTCGTGCTCCAAGAATTTTATGGTATTCATTTCGGGACATTGGTAGACAATTCCAACCTTCACATCTCAAAAACCACGAATTCCATTTTTCACCAAACAACCCACCAAGCCATCTAGTGTTGCCGTGGTGCACCGACCAACTTGGTCATGTGCAAAACCCCCCGAAGTCAAAACTTTCGGGCACCAAGACTTTCATAGTATTCATTTAGGGACTAGGCCATTCCAACCCTCATATCTAAAAAACCACGAATTTCATTTTTTTCACAAAACACCCCACCAAGCCATTTAGATATGTTGTGGTGCACCGACCAACTTGGCCATGTGCAAAACCCACCGACCTCAAAACTTCCGTGCACCAAGAACTTTATAGTATTCATTTGGGGACATTTGTAGATCATTTCAACATTCACATCTCAAAAACCACGAATTTCATTTTTTCACAAAACAACCCACCAAGCCATCTACCTATGTCATGGTGCACTGACCAACTTGGCCATGTGCAAAACTCACCGAACTTAAAACTTTCATGCACCAAGAATTATATGGTATTCATTTCGAGAGATTTGTAGACCATTCCAACATTCATATCTCAGAAACCACGAATTTCATTTTTCACAAAACAATCCACCAAGCAATCTACCTATGTTGTGGTGCACCGACCAACTTGTCCATGTGCAAAACCGACCGAACTTAAAACTTTCATGCACCAAGAATTTAATGGTATTCATTTGGGGACATTTGTAGGCTATTCCAACCTTCACATCTAAAAAACCACGAATTTCATTTTTTTCACAAAACAACCCACCAAGCCATCTATCTATGTCGTGGTGCACCTACCAACTTGGCCATTTGCAGAACCCACTGAACTCAAAATTTTAGTGAACCAAGACTTTCATGGTATTCATTTAGGGACATTTGTAGGTCATTCCATCATTCACATCTCAACAACCACGAATTTCATTTTTTCACAAAACTTCCCACCAAGCCATCTAGAAATGTTGTCGTGCAACGACCAACTTGGCCATGTGCAAAACCCACCGAACTCAACTTTCGTGCACCAAGAATTTTATAGTATTCATTTGGGGATATTTGTAGGCCATTCCAACCTTCACATCTCAAAAACCACGAATTTCATTTTTTCACAAAACAACCCACCAAGCCACTACCTATACCGTGGTGCACCGACCAACTTGGTCATATACAAAACCCACGAAACTTAAAACTTTCGTACACTAAGAATTTTATGGTATTCATTTGGGGACATTTGCAGGCAATTCCAACTTTCACATCTCAAAAACCACAAATTTCATTTTTTTCACAAAACAACCCACCAAGCCACCTATGTCGTGGTACACTGACCAACTTGGCCATATGCAAAACCCACCGAACTTAAAACTTTCTTGTACCAAGAATTTTATTGTATTCATTTGGGGACATTTGCAGGCCATTCCAACCTTCACATCTCAAAAACCACGAATTTCATTTGTTCACAAAACAACCCACCAAGCCATCTACCTACGCCGTGGTGCACCGACCAAATTGGTCATGTGCAAAACCCACCGAACTCAAAACTTTCGTCCACCAGGAATTTTATGGTATTCATTTGGGGACATTTGAAGGTCATTCCAACCTTCACATCTCAAAAACCACGAATTTTATTTTTTTACAAAACAACCCACTAAGCAATCTACCTATGCCGTGGTGCACCGACCAACTTAGACATATGCAAAACCCACTGCACTTAAACTTTCGTGCACAACGAATTTTATGGTATTCATTTGGGGACATTTGTAGGTCATTCCAACCTCCACATCTCAAAAACCACGAATTTTTTTTTTCACAAAACAACTCACCAAGTCATCTACCTATGCCGTGATGCACCAACCAACTTGGCCATATGCAAAACCCACCGAACTTAAAACTTTCGTGCACCAAAAATTTTATGAAATTCATTTGGAGATATTTTTAGTTGATAACCCATGAAAACACTATTATTTAAGATTTTTTTCTATAACTACACTGTTAATAAGGATACTCAAAATTATAATATAAGACTAGTTGATATATATATATATATATATATATATATATATATATATATATATATATATATATATATATATATATATATATATATATATATATATATATATATAATACCATTTGTTAATAAAGTAAGATACAATCTTTTTTTCTAGTAATAACACTAGTAGAAAATGATAAAATCAATTACAAACACCTTTAGTCACCGAAATTAAATAGTAATAAAAACCTTTTTTGCAAAATAGTTAGTCATATTGATGACTAAACAATCACCTAAATTGTGTTTGCTAATTAGTCATTAAAAATTTGGTCACCTTGAAATATTAAAGACTAATTTAACAACCAAAATTTCGATCATTGATTCGGTAACTAATACAAACAAATTTTAATTTAATAAAATGATTTTGGATGCTGAATCGGTCGTAAATAAATGTAGTAAAGTACATGAAAGTATCTTATATACTAAATATACTATATGTTGCATTTTGTATGCATGAAGGACCATGCAGTTTAATTAATTACATTCTCTAAAAATATTTTTTTATTTTTCTATTTAACTGTCTAATGGGTTTTGATCTACAATCATATTAATGTAAAGCAATAAAATTTAAATTAAGCATGAATAAGATAAAATATCAACTCAATAAGTTAAAAACTCACCTCTAATTCCAACTCAATTATGAAATGAGAATTATGAAAATCTAGCAGTGAAAGAAATATAATGGAATTAGCTTTTCAATCTTGAAGGATATAATATTCAAATATTTTAAATGAAACAAACAACAATTAGAAAGAGTGAGAATGTTTGTTGATGTGTAAGTTCTGTTTATTCACAAATATAGTGGAGGCATGACTCTTGAATCACTGTGAGTTACTTCCTATCAGCAACAACTATGACCTATTCTCAACACCTTACAAATGACCTTCCAGAGCCACTTATTCACAAAAATTACTCCTCGAAGATTTTCTCTTACTCTTATTATTTTAAAGAAAAAAAATGTAATTGGAAAAATTGGAGCACAAGGTGTGTTCAAATGTACCTCTTACTATATTAATCTAATTCTCTAACCATTTGAGACCATGCACTAAAACTACACCAGACTAATAGACAGTGTACGAGTAATGGCTTTTGGAGTTTGTAGTTTCTTTACTTAATGTAAGCTTGGTTGAATATAAAATAACATCTAATTTCATGTCAAATGGATATCTAAGATTATATTTTATTAATAAAACAATTTTATAAAACATAATAATAAGATATAGTTACACGACTTTTGATAATTTCAAAAATTAAAATAATATTTTATATCTTTTTCTTAAATCAATCATACAAATTATATTACAATGATTGAGGACTCGAGGCATAAATTTAAATTGATGATCCAATCCTTATTCCCATTATTGCTCTTCAATATTTTAATCTTTCACATAGCAGACACAATATTACAAGTAAAAGAATCCAACAATTCCAAATTAACATTAATCTTTGCCTTTGTATGATATCATACATAATCTGAAATAATCTAACCATTTTAAAGGAACAACACACCTATTATTGGGTCTGAGAAGAGGATCAGAATACAATACCATGTGAATAATCTATGCCAGAAGATATAATTTAAAGCAGGCTTCAAATACAAGAAAAATCTGGACACACAATAATAAAAAATATTCCTGATGTAACAATCAGCTAAACTTCAACTATTCAGCCAATAAATACTAGATGCTTAATTTTTTTTTCACGAGTGCAGAGTTAAAGGGGTACATCTGAGCACGAGGGAGACCCATTAGCCTCCTATCAACTGCCTCATCATGAGATGAGGTGAGGGCAAACCATTTTCTTTGTGTAAAGGTGATTCTTTAATTGCATATAAAGGAATACCTTAGACAATAATAGGTCAAACACCTTCAACATAAGTAAGTCCAACATCAAGTGTCATGGAGTGACCCTCTGGAACATGTCCTCCAACATGTGACAAAGTTTAGAATTGAACTTATATCATTATACTAACCCTTTGATATATATATATATATATATATATATATATATATATGATAAAAAATTAAATATATCAGGCATTCTCAATCACTTTGGGAGATAAAATTAAGTCCTTTAATTGAAGGGCATTTGGAGATTATCATTTTGAGGTTTTGTCCATTTCCACCTCCTACATCAACCAATTTCGATATTACCTCAAATCCAGTATACATTTCAAGTATTCTATTCATATCCGTTACACACAAATCTGCCATAAACTTGTTAAAATTTTGGTTCATTACTGTTCAACCTGGAATTGAATGAGGATACACTGCAGTTCAAACTAAAATCATATATTTCGAAGGGAAGCTGAAAATACACACATATAATCAAACAAAACAAAAGAAAGGAAATGAAATAATATCAATTGGAAAGGGAACGCACCACACACACACAGCATAAATTGGGAAGGGAAGGGAGCGCACCTGTTACGTCGCTGCCGTGGGAGTGCGACGCCGCCGAGGGTGATCGTCGCCACCTAGTTAGCTTCACCGCTGTGAGGAGAAAGAACATCAACGATTAGGGCAAACGACAACGAGAAAAGAAAAAAAATCCTACAACGGGAACGAACCTGGCTCTCCGACCGCGGTGGCCCACGGGTGACCGTCGTCGTCGTTAGTGAGCTCGCCGCGGATGCTCGTGTTGTTCTCACTCTCGCGTTCTTCGTCGTGGACTTCGCGTTTCGTGTATAGTAGATAAGTGGAAGATGAATAGAAAATAGACGAAGTGAAGAATGGGTCTCGAGCAAACAATAAAACCCAAAATTGGAACAAACAATGAACCGCGAAAGAATCGGCCAATCTCACAAATGAAAAACAAACCAACTAGCTTCCCTTAAGCTCTTTCTCTACCAAGTTCCATTAACTCGAGCACTCACAAGACGTTCTATCTACGTAAAGAAAATATATACGTAAAGAAAATCTCATATCAATTATTTGAACAATATGCCGACAAGAGTCGCATGCAAGCGAGTATTCTTAGTCACACATGCATGCATATCACTAAATTGATGCAAGAAAAAAAAAAGTAGAAGATAAACTTATTTTGATTCGGACTTTAATCAGATAGGATGATTGCTCTCTACACCATAACTCCTATGATTCACTCATATTTTCTAACATATGAATTTAAATTGGTCAGAATTTTGGAAAGAATACATAAGAAGAGAAGAGAAGTATGTTTACAATGCGATAATTTTTATAAATGAAACTCAATTAATTAATTTTACAAATATAACTCAACCTTTTAATAATAAAATAATCAAAATTTCACTGATATTATCTACTACTATTCTTTAGTATTTTCCACATCCTTTTAATAATATATATTTAATTGGACGTGGAATCAAGTGTAATGTAAATTGATGGTCACGTCTAAAATTGCTTTAAATAATTTTAACTTTTCATGTCTAACATAAATATAATTACTTTAAACAAAAATTTTCACATCTTAAATATAAATATAAGACGCCAAATAAAATGTTCTGAGACTTCAAACACCAAACAAATTTTTAGTAAGACAATTATTATTTATATCTTTTAATTTTACTATCTTTATTCTATTTTTTTTGGAAAATACTTCTCAGATGTATTAAACCTTTTATACTTACAAAAGTATTTTCCACAATTTAAAATTGTTGTACATTCATAAGGGGTTTTCTCAATGATGAAACTTTAATGTCAAAAATTACCTTTTAGAAAACCAACATTTAGGATTGAAATATGGGGTCATCAATTGCCTTTAAATTGCTCCGTATTTACTATACATTGGTAGAATAATTGAAATTGTATTAGAGAAGATTTTAAAATTGCTAAAAAATTATTTTAGAAATATTTTGAAATTTTAACATTAAAAAATAATTGGGTTTGTTAAACTCGATTTTGTTACTAAATTTCATCGTGTAAATGAATGGATGAAAGTTAGAGTACATATTTGATTTGGTATTTAATGTAAATTCATAATTATATGTCAACTAAAATTATTTATAAGTAATTTCAATTTTTACTTGTGTAAAACGTAGACATGAGACTGCAAATATCAAATAAGAAACTTTGAAATTCCAAACATCAAATCTAATGTGCACGTAGATATTATAATATGCCTACAAAATTATTCCAGGCTTAAAAACACTTTAAATCAGTGTTTAATTTTTTATTCTTTATTTATAGTTGTCTAAACAAAATCCTTATAATTTTCCATCTTTCATCTAAAATTTCATGTAACAGTACAGATACATTTGAAAACATAAATAATGTTTAAATTAAAATAATAAAATATATTTCATTACAATTTATTTCATTTTAATATTGTACAGATTTTCTTCTAATCTATACAAATCGTAATATATTATACTTCCATTGTAATTTTATTAATTACTAAATGAGATTTAAAGAAATTTAATTTGAACAACCAAAAACTATAAATACTAAATATGACTAATTGAGCAATTGAAATTAAAAGAAACAAAATCACACAAAACAAAAGCACCAAAAGTTAAAGTAAATCAAAGTATAAAATGAAGTGGTTTCACCAGAGTCTGCCTCAACATTAGATTCAAGCCAGACGAGGATTAGGTTCTGCATACCCGCATCTTGAGGACCTTCAGAAAAATGAGACAGCAATGTGAATAAAAAGGAATCTTTGAATATTGTTGTGCTTGAATAACAATATTACCTTTGAACAATGACAATAAAAAAATATTCTTACTCCATCATATTGGACAGTATTTTACATGCTGAGAAAAACATTTGCCAACATTAAAATCCACTTCAGTCTAAGCTACTCAGAGTAGCTTATGTTCTGTGTTCAGCTCTAAATATGACGTGAAAAGTTTGCAAGACTTGCGTTGAAAACATGTGTGTCCAGTATTACTCGTTTCTGTTATCAGTGCTAGCATGATCTACATCTTTTCACGGTTCTGCTCTGGACTCCATCTGGTGATTGTGCACTCTTCAACGGTATAGTTTGCAAGACATAATGGAGACTCGTTGTTACCAACTTTATTGACATGTAGAACCAATAAGATTTTTGCAACACTTCCAACAAGTCGAGTTGTGCAATGAACATCAGACCATACTCTCAGTCTTCCATTCAGATCTTTATCTTCCCCATCTGATAAAACAAGCACACCATACTCAGAATGGACCCGAGATGGATGGTGGCGATAGATAACAAAGTCTACACCGTACTGAGATCCTGACCTCACAACCCAGTTTTTCATTCGAAGGTGGGAATAAGCCTTGTAGAAACAAGGGAATGTATCTTTCTTCGACTTCATGTAATGCCACAGTTCTTCATCATTATGGGGACCAGTACCACTGCCATTAATCTTAAGGCATTTCAAGGAATAGCATAGGTAGAATGCCTCCTCGAAACTTAATTGAAACCAGTGTTTGTCCTTTTCAATTGTTCTCACAGGTCGACCAAAGCATGCTTTATCAAGCAGATCAAGTTGCTCTGCTCCCACTGCTAACTGTACACTGTTATCAGAGAGAAATCCACAAGTATCTGATTGAACTAGAGAAGACTTGAGTTCAGATACAATCTTTGACATGGGTTCCTCGAGCGCCTCTGCTTCTGCGTCCTTTTTAGCTTTTGCATCTTTTCCTTTCCATCTTGGTGCCATTTGGACCTACAAAATACGTAAATAAAAATATTTAACAAAGTTTAATAAAATAAAGGTAATGGCAGATGATAGCATATTTCTTGCAAGAAAACAGTGGAAAATATTCAAGTTCCCCCAAAAGATCACAAGAATGTTCAAAAAAGCTCTACCAGTCCACCCCCATTTGCTTGGACAACGCAAAATTTATAAACACGAGCAACTTTGTACACTTACTATCACAGCCATAAAGTAAATTACATGACTCAAAGTCCTAACTAGAATTGCTGTGCTTCAACTATATTAGTTTACTTGAAAAGGATTTAGTAAAAACAAAAGTAAAAGACAATTATAACCCAATCAATTATATGTGCTGAAAATTAACAAATTAAATATTTAAGGTTACCCAATCAAATATATTTTTCCAGATGGTAAGAGACAAACATAGTCTTTGTGTTGAGAAGTGTATCCAAGAAATAAACACACAGATGATCTGAAAGCAAATTTATTTTTGTTATACGTCCTTACTAGAGGTTAAAAGGTGCAACAAACTTTTTTGAAGAAACTATAATCAGGTTTGCGATTAAAGAGTTTCATAGGGATTGCTATTATGAAGCACATATGTGGGCAAAGTATTTATTACAATAAATATAACCATTAGTTGGAGGAACTGGAGAGGGTCCCCCACAAATCAATGCACACAAGTTCAAGAGAACACCTATATTCAGTGATGGAAGTATAAAAAGGCAACTGATTTAACTTAGCTACAACCCAAGATTCACAAAAGTATTGTTTATGAGTACATGGTATATTACATTTTCTCATAACATGTTGAACAATTTTTGATGAAGCATGTCCTAACCGAGCATGTCATAGTTGAAAAGAGATCATCATTGGAGCTAACTCAGTATTATTAGCAGACACATCAACAGGGTAAGAGAGGATCCAACCTTAAATATTTTCTTACCAAATCAATTATATGTGCTTAAAATTAACAAATTAAATTCTCATGACATAGAAATGGTCTCAGACTCAGCTTAGAAAAAACGAACTACCATCTCGATTCTATGCTTAATCAGCTTAATCAATAGGTGAAATAGACATCTTCTTACAAACCAATTATGATGTGCGTTAATCCATTTCAACATTTAAATTTGAGATCAAAACTAAAAAGGAAATGAAAATTTTCACCAAGTAAATGTTACTCAATCTGCCATCTTGCTACAAATCAATGCTTATAGGAGCTCAAGTAGTGTTATTACTAGATGCTTCATCTTCCACATTTCTGCAGAACGCACCAACCCTAGCCTTCATCCAAATCAACCTATCGCATGGATGTGCCGTCGCCGTCAGGGCCACGTCGCTGTTGTGCAAAAGCCACCGCCGGTAGCAATGACATCACCGGTGTCAGCGTTACCGCGTGGATTCACTCTCCACTTCTTTATCCTCTTCTGCAGAACGCCAGTCACCGCCAGCCTTGGCTTCCCTCGCTCAACCAACTCACCGGTGGCATTGCTAGTGACGACTCTGCCCTTGTATCGTTGAACGACTTCCATACGGGAGGTCGATAGGAGGCATAGTCGTCGCTCGGTGCTATGCACCCTAAGCCTAATCAAGACTACCACCGGCGAGCCACCAGCATCGCGAACTTCACCGGTCTCCCTTCAATCGAAGCCTCGATGCCACCACCGGCGCAACTATCAGGTGCGACGTTGGCCAGAAATATTACTAGTATGCCATTGCTCCTCTTTCTCCACACATTCTTCTACATCCTCTTCAATTGGATTTTTCTGATTGTAGTGTTTGGTTGTGAAAAATTAAACAGAAGAATGATTGAAGATGGTGAGGATAAATGACGAAGCTGGCTGAATGTAGAAGGATTTATTTCTGGTTTTTCTGAATTAGGTGTAGAACATAAATGAAATTATAGAGAACATGAGTGACTCCACTGGTTTGGGTTCTATGTATCATTTGCAATTGTGCTTCTAACACAAGAAGGGAAATTTTGTATCTTAACTAATTTAGTTTCTTGTCTTCTTCTACCTGACTCTCCGCTATCAGTTCTATTTGTTCTTCGTTTCTGGATTCATTATATGAGAATATGAATTGGCACAAATGGAAGAACTAAAGCAACGTACCAGTAAAAATAAGGATCAATCAGACATATGATATATTCAAAAAGCCTAATCGAAAGCAAAGGAATTAATTCAGAGTTAGAGACGCACATGACAAACACAAGCCACTAATAGTAGAGCATTAGTAAAAAACCATGGAAGAGTAAACACCTCCGTAGCAAGTAGCAAGATTTTTTTCTCTGCCTTTGCCTGCTTCTTCTTGGATTTCCGGATTCTTCCTCAGTCTAACCTTCGCTCTCTTGATTTCCAATTTCTCTGCTTGAGACCTCCAAACCCCTAGAAATGATAGAGGATTTGGGTTTATATAAGAAAATAGAAAACTCTTTTTCCCACTCACCATTCACGCTACTACAGAATTTTAAAATAACTGATACGAAGAATTTCTTTCCGGAGGCACAATATCCCTTAATTGGACACAATGGGTAGCGTATGCAACTTGACCGGAGAGACATTGGAGAAGTGCACAAAGCAAATACAGTCTATGAAGATACTAAAAAAAACTTAATTAATCTTTCTTGTTCAATAATATATGATGTTGTTTCTTCAGTTCTTTTAGTGTCGATATAATCTTGAGATTTGAAAGATTAAGATAATTTCAATTTTTTGAAAAAAATTTACTCAGATATAATTAACATACTTCTAGTATTAACTTTAATGAAAAATCTTTAATCCAATTAAAAAAAATTAATTTTCAAAATCAAAAACTATATGAAAACTTAAAAAACTAAAATACCATTCATATTTAAACGGAAACATGAAAAAAAAAACAATTAAACCTAAAAAATTTTAAATCGGACAAGAAGAAGTATAATTGTGGATATCTAAAATAGGAAATAACTTATTAACCTTGTCACAACCGGGATCGCGATGAAACAAAAATGAAAATGAGTTTAAAAAAGAGATTTGAAGTCACCACCATAGTTATTTCTGGAGAACTATGGAAAACATAAAGATAAATAAAAAAAAAAAACCAAATTTTAAGTCCGAGAGTCGGTTACACGTAGGGAAAGATATTAGCATCCTATAACGCCCGTCCCAGAACGTGCCTTTAATTAAACATGCAAGTTATTGTGGTTTTCAAAATGTTAAATTTTCCCAAAATTAATAAGACGAAAAATACTAAAAAGAAACAAAAATATATTTTTTGTTTTTTTTTTCATTAAAAAATAAGAAATCAGGGTTACGTAGTTCTTTAAAAGTTTGTTTTGTTTGTTTGAAAATGTTGATATTTTTATATTTTGAAAATTTTATACTATTTTTTGGTATTTTTTAATTACTTGAAAATACATACCACATGACGTGGGCGGTTAGACAAAAATACCAAAAGACAAAGAAAATTATTTTTGATATTTTTAAAAATGAGATTCACACGGTACAAACAACAAGACACATACAATAAAGTGAAAGAGAACATTTTTTTAATTTTTTAAATTTTTTCTATTTTTTGTACTTTTTATAATTTTCAAATATTTTTATAAAAAAGGTGAAATTTATTTAAGAAGAATAAAAGTGAAAAACAAAATATGAGGGTGTAAAGTAATTAGTGGGAGGTGCATGAAGTAAAATAAAGAAAAAGAACCCAAAATAGGAGATAAATACAAATAGGCTGTGAGGTTAGTAAAAATGGTGGTGCAGAGAGCAAATATCGTCAGGTGTGTAATAAGTGTGAAAGTGCACAACATATGGATTGCGCGGTTAACAATCATGATTATTAAGTAAATGATTGTCCAGCCCAAAAATAGGGCGTGTGGTGTATGTAACAAATTGAGGGATGCCACGAATAACTAACACAGTCCGTATATAGCGGTGCAGAATAAAAGGAAGTGGTGCATGAGAGGTGGGCTCAGATGTGGCATGTGGAACCCATATAGATCCAAAAACACAAATCGACAGGGGTGCGAAGATCGAAAGCGGGGTGCGCAGTGCAAAAGCGTCTCAGCCCATCTTCTTTCAAAAAAGAACCCTAAAACCTAAATTCTCTTCACGCATCTTTCTTTTCCCAACCATCATCTTCAACGCAGCACAACAACCCCTAGCCTTGCGTCACGCACCTGCTCAACGCCGGCGACGACGGCGGCCACCGTCGACGGACATGCCAGCACTCGTTTCGCGAGTGCTCCTTCGTTCTCGTCTTCTTCAATGCGCGAGCCACCACTGTAGCCTCAAGGTCACGACGTGCATGCTTCCCGGTCCGTCAGAGCCGCCGGCGACGCTTCTGGTAGCGATTAGCACCGTCGCCGGCCTCCGCGGTGCTCCAACTTATCGAACCTCTTCTCGCGCCCCCAACACCCAGCCGGTTCGAACCCAGACTCGCCGGCGGCATTGCCGCCGGCGATTTTTCTTTCCTCTCTGTTTTACTGTCCTGTGTTGGATGAAATTCGAGACAGGTTTTGGCTCATTTGTTTTTACGCAGGTATGAGATGAAGGTGAAAGTACCGGAAGGTTAGCTAGTGATGGAGAAATCGGCGAGGAGATGAATCTGTTGAGAGGGATTGAATTTGTGATTTAGTTTCTGTTTGTGTTTGCAGAAAACGTGATGTGTATGTGCGGTGATGGAGGAGTTGGCGGTGATGAATGATGGTGAAACAGAGAGGATAATGGGCGGTGGATGAAACTGGTTTGGGTTTTATGTGTATATGATGTTGATGGTGGCGACAGAGATCGTGGGTGAGGAGTTTGGTTCTGTTTTCTTTTTTTTTATGCTTTGAGCAGGAATTGAATAACACACTTACAGATATAAAAGGGACAATGGTGTGGAGACATTGGAGGGGAGTAAACAAGATGTTTCGTTTTCACATATCACTCTAAGGCTCTAGCACATTTTCATAATGAACAAACCAAAATACCAAAGTATTCAAGTATGGACGCTTACCCGTTGTAGCCTCCTTGCCTTGTTTTGGCTTCCTCCTTCACTCGATGGTTCCTTTGCTGTCCCCGATCACCGTTGCTCTCCTTTTCTTCTCCCCTCTTTTTTTTTTTTCTCCTCCCTTTTTGCCTTTTATTGTGTTATCAAGTGTATTCTCAAAGTCTGATGCCCGTGCTAGGAAGATGTCCTCTTTTCAAACGGCTCTCCTCCCCTTTTTATCTAATTTCGCATTTTATAAATCTTCTGTTTGAATTTTTGCCAATGATAAAAAAGCATGAGCTAGGTTATCTTCCAGTCACCCTACTACTGCTGCTACGACTCTCATGGCTGCAATACAGTACAGCCAACCAACCATTTCCTTCTTTTTCCAAGACCCCAAAAGCAGAAAAAAAAAAACTTAATTTGAACGTTTTTTTGTTGCGTGAACGCGGAAGGATATTCTCTAAATTCTAAACTTAAAAACAATGAAGAACCGAGTTATAGATTCGTCAAGTGAGAAAGGTGCGGTAAGGAAACACCTGGTTCAAGCATTTCGTCGAACAGTTACTAAGCTATCAATACCATGGTTTTCTTTTCTCGTTTGTTTGAAAGTCCTTTTGGGGACTTATTCCAGATTCAATATAAGCACAAAAACTAGCTAAGATGAACAACATAAACATGCATAAAGCAAAATCATTTTACTGAATAAAATTGATATAATAAGGAAGAGAAAATAACAAGAGGATGCTACTCACATTTTGTAGGATGGCTTAATTCATCTATGCAACGATAAGTGTGGAAGGTTTGCAGATGCCTTGAAGCACTTGTATATATTTTATTTTTCTCAAACTTCAGAGTGTTTGACAACAATATCAATACTACATTTCTCCTCGACTCATCTTATGATATGCTAGGGAATGATATTCTAGAGTCCTGTTACGCAAAGCGGGGCAGATTTCGCTATCTCATACTTATTTTCATAACAAAAATTCATCTCCATACTTAAATCCAATGATATCAAACTTTTGTTCTATCTCCACTGGGTAACGGGTATAATCTCGTATTCGTAACCGTATCCGTTTTCTTACTACTTTAATATTAATTTTAATTAATTTTTATAAAATAATAAAAAATTATGGTAAAGGAAACATAATATTATCAAATATTCAATATTATGAGAATGATTGTTTTTTCGATATCAAATACTTTGAAATAAATTATAATTGTTTACATTTTAGATTAGAATACCAAATAAAATTTCATAAGAACCAAAACATTTATTAAATTTGTAAACATTAATGAAAATTAGTTGATAAAATTTAAAAATATTTTAAAAAATATATAAAAGAAAAAAATATATTCAAATTAAAGTATATTTTAAATGTTTGTTTACTTCAATTTTTTAAATTATAATGAATCTTTTTTTATGCACTAATCAAAATTATAATACATCACTTGATCAAAATAACGTAAAGAACAAATAATAAACATAATAATACAATTTTAACATAGATCTTGTATCTTTTGAACTCTAATATATGTTGGATGGTGATAAAAAGATATTCATGACAATTACATTAAATTTTTATATTGTAATAAATAAAAATTATTTATAGTGAACAAATTAAAGTATGATTGTAATGAGTTAGAAAATAAAAAATAATTAGATAAAATATATCGAAATAATATTCTACATGATGAAAATAAACAAAAAATAAAAATATTAAAAAATTAACAAATGTATGTCTTATAAACATTTTGCTATTGAAAGAATCACACAAATGAAAACAAATGTATAATTAAGGGCATGATAAGATGAAAAATATCTTAGAGGCCTAAGAAAATTTTTCAAATACCAACATATATACTCAATAGTTGAAAAATAACAAAAATTATTTTAGCGAAACAAAAAAGTTCTTCAAATGAAACAAAAATTAATAATAATAAGTAAAAAAATATTTTTTTTTATATTACCTAGTAAATGAAAGGTTTATGCTATTAAACACTTAAATTGAGAGTATTAAATATTCTCATGTGAAAGGAAAATATACAGTAAATAAAAATATTAAAAAATAATAGAAATATTTAAATGTTAGAAATATTTTTTTTTTAATTGACATACATCATTTTAACATAATTACATAAATGTTATGATAAGATAAAAGAAATATATTGGAGATGCGAATGAGTTTCATAACAAACCAAATAATTAAAAGAAATAAAAAATAGAAAGTATATATATATATATATATATATATATATATAGGGTTATTTATTTAACTGTGAATATTTTAATAATTTAAACGATGATGGAGATATGGCGGGGATGGGTATTATGTCGGGGATATATACATCCCCATCCCCAATCGAAAAAATCAGGGATTCTCCATACCCATGCCCATACCGAGTCAATGCGGGGATTCTCCATCAAAACGGGGACGGGTTCAAGCAATACCCACGAGAACGAATTTATTTGCCAATCTCTAGGTCGAAGGCTATTTGATGAATACATATTTTTTATTTCTATTTTTTTCATAATTTGTATATTAACTTTATCTCGAATGTAAATAAAATTTATTTATGTTTTGTAGAAAAGGTAAGAGATATGTATTCAATTTCATGATGAATCAAAGGCTAACTCTTACAATTTTAAGTCTTAAAATTAAACATTTTTAAAAAATGAATTTTGAGTCTAATCTAATTTTGTAAAATAAATCTTATGTAATTTACATTTATTTATTTACTTTTTGATAAACATAAGCAAAAGAAATAAAAGTGGAAGGAAACAAATGCCTAAAAATATTATTAGACTCATTCTTATAATATTTGAAAACTAATCAGGGTTTTATGTCGTCTTTGGGACATGAAGCCAAGTAAAACAGTAATACTATGTTATGTATTTATTTAAGAAAATTATATGACTGATAGTTAAGATATCTTTTTTCTTAAAATTATGATATTTTTCAAATTTTAGATTCCATGTCATTTTGTTATTATCTATTTTAAAATGTTTATTTAATGGAGAAATAAGAAAAATGAAACATATCATTTTGAAAGCATGTATTTTCCTGCTCTTTCACTCATGAAATAGTAGTTTTATTTATCTAACTCAAGGATTAATGAACATGGTATTCTTTGAGATTTGGGTTGTAACTGTTCTCAAAGAAAATTGAAATACATCATATACCCAAAATGATATAATTTATTTCTTTCTAGATCAAACATTGCAACCTAAATTTAATCTGCTTTTTTTTTCATCACCTTTAATATACTATATAAAAAAAAAAATATCATAGCACTAAATAATTAGTAACTGAAATAGTATTAGAGGAATGATGAAGGAAATAAAGTACAATATTTTTAAACATGTAAATTTCTTTTATATCATGTCATATTAAAGCTACACTGATATTATACTTTTCTAATCCATTTTTTTATCATGTCAAGTTTATCATATAGATAATAATATTTTAATCCATTTTTTTACTTACTTTTAATCTATCATTTTTATCATTTTTAAATCATCTATTTTGAATTTTTTAGCGATATGATGTGATGATTTAAAAATAATTAAAACAGTAGGTTAAAAAAAGTAAATTAAAATATCATTATCCATATCAAATAAAATAGAAATTTGACAGTTAGGTAACACAGTATAGTTTGTAGAATAAAAATTAACCCACTGCTTTAGACAAGAACAAATGGCCTCAGTGGCGGATTTTAATGGGGGTAGGGAGGGGCCCCGGCCCCCCAATTTTTTTTAATTTATAATATATCTATATATATATATATATATATATATATATATATATATATATATATATATATATTTAAAATTTATTAAATTGTAGATATTTTATTTTAAAAATTGATGAAAATTAAATTGTGTATTTTTTTCATTTATTTTATAAAGCACAACATTTAGTGTTAATAGATAATAAAACATAAAATTAAATATAATAAAGAATAAAAATATTTAGGCTCAATTTCTTTTTGGTCCCTCTTTTTGTTAAAAATTGATCCTACAATAATGTTAATTACACCAACAAAGCAAACCATTCATATTAAGAGTTTCAATTTTAATAAAAAAGTCATTGAGCTATTTTAAAAAATTTAACGGAATTAATCGTAAAAGATCAAATTGTATCAATTTTTCAATAATTGGGACCAAATTAAAACTAAAAAAATTGAAGGACCAATTTAACATTTTTAAACTAAAACATGAATCAAAAGAGTAATTAAACCAAATATTTTTTAAGATAAATTTTATTTTCTTTCTCATTATCTTTTTAGTTCTTCACAAATTGTAATAATTTCTCACTCTAATATTGTAATCATTTCTTACTCTTATATGTTTTCTTTCTCTTCTTGAAAAAAAAAAGTTAGAAACAAACTCATTATTTTTGCTCTTATTTCTCATTTATCGCATTCCTTTCTTGTCTCTTGTCTGAATAATAAAAAACATTATTTTTTTATCTCATGAGCTTTTTTGTATATTCATTTTTTTATGAATATAGAAGAAAAATAAATAATGTATTATGTGTTTTTTTCATAACCGATTTTTAATTATGACTTGATTATAATATATTTTTATTTTAATAATTATGTGTCTCAATTATAAAAAAAATATTATGATAAACTATTTTTTAATGTTATTCACAAAAGAAAAGTATATTGATAAAGAATAAAAGAATAAATTCATTTGTTAAAAGTGATAAAAAAGAAACTATTGATGAAAAGAAGATAAACTCTATTTCTTCACATATTTTGAACCATTAGACTAATTTTCAATTCAGTTAGAGAATTCCTTTTTTTAAAGCATTATATTAATGATCGAATCTAGTCATCTCAAAATTATATTATTTTGGCCTCTCCAATATTTTTTGGCAAGATCCACCACTAAATGGCCTGGTCTATGGCGACAATACTAGAACTAGAACAATAATCATTCATGAGAATAATCCTCACTTGTAATGATAGATCTAAGGACAATTACAAACAAACACGACTAATGACTAAGTAAAACTGGAATAGGTGAGACAAAGTAACAAACAACCTATTTAAACAAGTTGCATTTCCATAAAGTAATTAATAAAAGCATAAGATGTTATCACAACTTCAAAAAATAAATAGTATAGGTTCTTACAACTTAAGGACTACCCATTCCGTATAAAGAGTAAACTCCACCAACTAAAAAAAGGTACAGTTTTTACTCTTATAAGAGGAGGATTACCCCTCTTCTATTTATATTACCCTGTCAAAAAATATAGCTTTAACAAGTGCTTTTCAAGGCATTTTTGTTTCAATATGAAATTCAACCATTCAATACTTCATAAACCTCGCCTATTTTGCAATTAAATATTTTAATGTCTCTCCTGTCTAATGAACAAAACAATGTCTCACAACAGAATTGAGAGAGTCCAATGTAAGACAACAATATAAACTGGCTGCACTGCTGCTGCTATTAATTAATACTTTCTGATTTGCATGGGAAAAGAAAAAATGTAAGAGAAAGAAAATATTGCATGTAATTCAGAATTAAAGTAACTTGCTCAGGAAATTCCTCATAAAGAGCCAATCATCTAAGTAGCATTTAATGAACAAAGCAACTCACTCCACTGATAGTTCAATAACAGTCCGTTCTATGATTTTACAATCATGAATCAATCACCTCATGGATTGAATAACCCCTATAGTTAGTATACATAGTAATAGCATGCCAATTCATCTTCATTTCTGGGTAAAGAAAATCCAGTTTCCAACCCCCTCTGACAAATAGAAGACATGGGAATCCTGCTAAACGTTCAGATCGGTCAAATCACTGCTAACTGCGAATACTATATTTGATATATACACTAATAAGCTAATAGCCACTGGTACGACTTCTGTACGCTTTCAAAGCTCCATCTTCAATTGATTTGAGTGCAGAGATGCTGTAACAGTTTCAATTTCAGGTTAAATACACACAATTTTATGGTAAAAAAACTTCAAAAGAACTATGTACTTTTTGTATTGCTTATTTGAATTAACTCCATAAACCATGTAAACCTTATAATAAAGAATTCTTAACTGATTTCACGAACTTCTTAGCATTATTGTTTTGGACGAGAATGACATGGAATTTTGGAATCATACTCAATCTCATCAAATTCAATAACAGCCTGTTTCCAACCCTCAAGAAGACTTGTCAGCATTTTTACTGATCTCTACTAATTTATGTAATGATAGAAGGGTCTTCTCATTTATTACCAATACAAAGTCTAAGTTTATTACTCTGTTGACACTTGATCATTTCATGCTAATCAATCAGCATAGTTCAGCCCGTTGAACTCGGTAATACAATTACCGAAATCAAACTTATGTGTTAATGCTTTGAGTAAACCTAATGAACTCAAATTACATAAACTTTAATCATGCACCCAACTTCACTTTTGGGTAATAAATAAATACAATTTCATATCAACAAAAATGCCAAACAAATATACTTTAACGGGCAATAGATCACACCACCTCCGCGTGCACTTTATCTTTGGATATACACACTCAACAAGTATGCAAACAAATTCTTAATATAATTAATTATAAGGTAAACCATGTATACCTTATAATTGAAAATTTCAACCAATCCACTACGTACAAATTTCATGGCATCATTATCTCAACCATATAATTTGGAATATAAACTTTATAAATAGTATCATTTGGTGATTTAACAAACTGTAATAGAAATCATTACATAAAACAATAACAGAAATCGCTTTTCAAATAAAACCATAAAATAGCATGACCGAAGCTACCTTTCATGTAATGCATTCATACTTACAAATAATAGGTGCAGGGATAAATCCTTTCAAACATTAATTTCATATAATAGGTTCAAGTTATCTATCACAACATATCATCATGCCTTTAAACAATAGAGGCTAAACCATTCCTATCTATCTATGAAATCATGGACAATGGCAGCATGAACCATGATGCACAGAATCATAACAATTCTTTAAGCATCGCTTTTGAGAATAAACAATAGAGGCTAAAATTCTGATCTACCTGAGTTCGCCGACGAGTCATAACTCAAAAGTGAGTTTTCCGGAGTCATGAAATTGTGGTTGACTTCTTCCCTCTCCCATAGCGATTGGTGGAATGCATCAAATTGCCACTGTTGTTGGTAATGCTGTCGGTTGCCATTGACTGGGATTTCTGGCCACATGAGAGGTGTCATCATGCTAGGTATGTTACTATCCATTAGAGATGCCCCCTGTAAGTTACAAAGGATATTTTAATTTTTATCAGTTCTCAGCATTATACTGCACCAAACCACACATGCCCAACTCCACCTTTAGCTGAAGACATTCAAATAGTCATTTTCATTTCTATGAACCGAGCTAGCAACCCCTGACCCTGATTTGAGGATTAAGATGCAAAGGCCTTAACAAAAAAAATGTCAAAGGATTTATAATTAATGACTAGGATGGATTGAGGCAATCAAGTTTAATCATTTGTCTGACATGCACATTGCAGCTAAGTGCAATGTTCATACTGTTTCCTAGATGCTCTGGCATGACGTCCAACAGATTAAATAACTGTAACTGTCTACAAGCATCTCTTTCAGAGTCCCACTGAGTATCATGTCAGTTTTCATACAACTATTAATTAAGCAAAGACAATTGAATAGGATGATAACAACATTTCGAATTTTTGTCAAGCACGTTTCACCTACAGGGTGCATAAAGCTTATGGCGTCAATGGCTACCATGAAGGTAAAATAAAGTGTTTCAGAATGAGAGGTCATGCATTATCCATCAAATATAGCCTTTTACTTAAACTAAATAAGTTAGGTCTTCAGATTACTCCCGCATAAAAAAAATAATTTTTTTTTTACTAAAGATAAAATTGAGTAGGTTGGATTAACTTATAACTCACATCAGTAGGCAATAAGCTGTCAAGGCTGAAATCAATTCTTGGGTTAACTGCTGCCAGTTTCATTGATAAAATCTGCAACCAGAGCATAAATCAGTGAAAACAAAATCATATTCATGAAAGTTAAACTACACAAAATATTATTCGAAGTACAAGAATATAATAACTTTTGAGCATGCTCAATGAACAAATCTTGTAGTGTCATGCCTCAAGTCCACAATATGAGGGAATAATAGTAGGTAGACGACCCATTAGGAAATTTTAAATAGATTACAAGCCATATAGTCCAAAACAATAGGAGCATCACTGTTAATGCTTAATTCTTGCTTACATTACAGTTACAGGAACCCAATGCTTTATTAGTTTAAAAAATCTCTAAACACAGTTCGTAATTGATTGGGAACCAAATAGATAATAATTAACAGGCACAGCAATTTGAGAGCCTGACCTCCACTTGACGCTGTAGAGATTGCACATGATTGATGATTTCATCTAGAACCATTGCCGTTCCTGATATCTGCACAGAAAATCAACTAATGTCAGATATATTTCACCCACATTAGCTATTTTGAGAACATTAACACAATCCACATGCATCACAAAATTTTAGTGACTCTGCAATTGTGTAGATCAAAGTAAGCAAAAGAAACGTCTAGAAAGTACAAAAAAAGCACACCCATTATAGAACAACAGCGGCGCATAAAACAGAAGTCCCCTCCTTGAAAATTAATTCCCAAACTTAAGATAATCCTTTTCGATTCATACTGATACATATTGCTTTATTACATTACTCATGGTCTGAAAAGACTAAAGGAAGCTTGGAAAAGTTCTCTGTTAAAGATAATTGGCATTGTGTGACCTGTATATCAGATTTTGAGATTAAGGCTTCCACATAAAACATAAAACAAGGACTCACTTGTATGGATAAAAATAGCCGTAAGCATGTATGCAAGTGTGATGAAAAATGGTACTTGGTATTGGGTCAGAATGTGAAAATGTATTTTCAGTTATAATTTGTACCCTATTATTCTTACCCCACATTCCAAAATATTACAGACTAGAATGATTCATATAGTACTTCAATACCATCTAGATACATGATAAGCTTTTTGCCTCATTTTGTTGACTACTCAAATTAAAACCAACCCGTAAATTTTAGACTAAAATATAACAAAAATGGAGATAAAATACAAGTGCAATTTTGAATTGATGAGGGAAGAGAACTTGGCCAGTGATCCAAACTAATTAAAACTAAGACTAAATGAAGCTTACTCACCAAGCAAAGAAAAACATAAAGAAAGAAAACTGTTGATTAAAGCTTCAATAACCATGATCCTCGGGCCCAACTATTCTCTCCTCAGATCGGGAATGCGCGTATGCTATCTTCTATAGCCTCGTACGACGGTTCTGAACCGGTTTCAAAACTACGCACGGGGATTTTATACGAACAAGTTGGCCCAACTAGCCCTTTTATGAATAGATGGGAATAACCCTTAGAATATTTCACTATGAATGAAATATTACCACGTTTATTTGTACAACATAAAAACGGAGAAAAGAGATTATTTTCATTAGTTCTTCTAATACCACAATTTTTCTAATGCCATCAATTTTTCTAATGCCATGAAAAATAAAATTGTTTATTTGAATTTTGAAATATATTACATATTTTAGTTTGATAAATCTTTTCTTCTTTATTGTTGCATACTTTTCACCTGTCAATATCACGAAGACAGCAATTCACACATAAATATGTAAATATGATTTCAATAACTGTATATTAGACGTGTATGATTTTGATATAAGAACTGTGCTTAAGAGCGACATTAATATGATCGTACAAATGACCCCATGCAGTTAGGTGAATGGTCTGCTTGTTTGCAGCTGGACTCCAAAAGTACGCATTCTTTTCTCGCCCATTTTCTTCATTCCACAAATGATGGATTCCAAACTCCTAAAGATACCATACCATCACCGTCAAGAAATGGACTACATATTAAATACTTTACTTGTCCAAGGGACCCAGGAGAGCTATGCATACTAGTTAGAAGTTCAAGTAGAACTACCCCTGCCCCCTCTTCCCTGTCTCTTCCGCCCCCACAAGGCCACTATTCTGTCTCTTAAATAAGACAGATGGCTTAAGAAAGGAGCGATAGGGGGGACTACCACAAATGTCGTGTATAACCCATGACTTGTTTGTGTACACATATATCATCCTATCTATAAACAACAACGATCTTGTCACTAACAAAATTACCGCTGCATTATATGTACATGTCAATCGTTTAGAAGAACTGATTTTCTTTTCTGCCTTTTTGCTAAGTTCTTTTTTTAAAACTTTTAATTCAAACTTAACTCACCTATTGAATTAAAGTGTTGCCAAGCTCTTCTGCCTGCCCATCTATGCTGGGTGGAGCTTCGATGACAGGCGGGATTCTTAAGATCACAGTTGTACTTTGGTAAAATTTATTCTGAATTGGGCTAATTTTGTTCAACATCTGTCATTCCGTAAGGTGCAATAAATAACAAGTCAGTTTGAAGATATTTAGTCAGCCCTTGACGATTCTCAGCTGCAATTAGTATTGCCTGATTTCAATATTTCATACTTTGTGGTAGAGAATCATGCACATCTTGGCATTGACTTAATGAAACACAGCCTCCAAAGTACACCGGAATATTCTCAGCCTTCACCGAATTGTTTGGCATAACTTAAGAATATTTCACTATTTACAGACGTAGTTCTGAAACTATTTTCGAGTTTCAGATAATATGATTCTAAGTTTTTTGAAATTATATTTTAAGAAATTGAAATAAATCTAAAAAGTAAAAAGATTAAAAGTTTGCGTTTAGTTAGACAGAGTTCTTACAAGAAACAAACTATCTTACCAAAAAAAGAAAGAGTTCAACTAGTATTAACCTCATAACTTACGCAAGTACATTGGATTTAACATAATCCAGCCCAGTGTAACTTGTTGAACTAACAAAATTCAACCTTGTTCAATTAGATCAAGTTTGAAAACTTGGGTTGGATTATTTAGCCTGGTTAGTCCAACCCACGTGCAACCGTACGAACGCCTGTTGTAATTGTCAATACTTTTATTTTTCAAAAACCTACTTGCGAATATGATTAAATGTCAACTAACATACAATGAAGAAAAAATAAGACAAGTAAATGTTGATGGTTAATAAGAGCTCACAATGTTACACTAAAATGTTAGGAAAGTTATTTTCCCTATAAAATTAGTCTTATAGAGATATAGTTGTTAATATTAGCAAAAATGTTTTATTATTTTTAAGATTAGAGGTCTTATATAAGACAGTTCTTAATTTTGAGACTATCAGCATATTCTAATAAAATATTTTTACAAGACCTAAAAACTACATCTTAAACTTTAAAACATTGTTAAGAGATCTACATCGAAAATGCACTGATTAAGAAATTAACTACAGTTGTTACCTTGAGCCTGATGCTCTATTTCCTATTTAAAAACTCTACTAGTTATCACCCCAACATGAATTCTACCATTTTTATCCCTTCCTTTATTCTTTCATTTTCCTTTAGTCAACTGGTAGTGGCCCATGCTGAAGTAAATCAATGCATTCATTTATTTATTTTTCTTCCTTTTTCCTTTTTCCTTTATGGCTCACTTTGACATAGACTGAGATCCATGTCCAATTGTTGGATGCTGACTCACCACTCCCCGAAAGCTCCTATAGGTTTAATTTACTTCAGTCATTCTATGATCAAATTAACGTATTTATTAGACTGCTTTTTCATAAATTCCTAACAAAGGTTAAAAATATTTTTTTAAAATTATTATTTTTAAGTATATACAAACACACTCTAATAATTGCCAGTGTTGGGACCTTCACTACACCACGTGACATCACTTTGTGAAAAACACAAAGTGGTGTTTTGTAAGAAGCCATCATCTGGGAATCAAGTCTTTTCTTATGTACTGCTTGCTAAATGGTTAAGACCCTCTGTTTTTGTTTTTCTTTCCATGAGCATATCATGTTTTTTTAACACCTCTAAACTCAAAAAGGTAGTGCATTAATTGTATAAAAAAAAAAGGTTATGCCTTTAACTGAGAGACAATACATGTCCCGTCATCCAATCAAGCGTGATCTTGTAAAGACGGCCCAACTTCACGTGGCTTATACATGATTACACATGAAGTTGTGCATTAAGAGTTGTCCACTTAGACTGTTCAGTGAAACAGAGAAAATATACAAAAGAAAAAAAAAAGTACGAGGAAAATAAAGATAAATCCACAAAAAAAAAAAAAAAAAAAAAAAAAAAAAAAAAAAATTATTAATTTAATTTTTAAAAATAAAAAAAAAAAAAAAAAAAATTAAATAATTAAAATTTTTTAAAAAAAAAAAAAA
>Ga0214542_1003980_pt1 | contig 29618 bp, 19 predicted proteins | sample CNSS1metaG_FD_160096 | JGI IMG/M metagenome (GOLD analysis project Ga0214542, IMG submission 160096) | Root nodule microbial communities from cowpea collected in UCLA plant growth center, Los Angeles, California, USA - CNSS1 | ecosystem: Host-associated > Plants > Roots > Nodule | place: USA...
ATATACTATTAAAAACCAAAAACAATCACTTAATCGTACGCGTCATGTTGAATTAGTAAATAAAAAAAAAAACAAGCTTTCACTGTCAATTTCTTTATTTCAATTTTTAACTAACGAAGAATCTCATATTAAAATCTTAAAGTCTTGCATTTCCTCTTTTTCCTTCTTTTCTTCCACGCCAATGCCATATTCTACATGTATGACCTATTGTCCCCACAAAATGTCCTCGAATTCTTGAAGGAAAACTCACCTTCAACAAAGAAGAAAAGAAAATTAAATGATGATCATTCCATCTTGATCATGTTTATTTTAGTCTCACAATTGTCTGCACCGTCACTGAAGAAAAGCCTCTAAAGTGAATAGTAACACCTATTAAAGTATATATTTTCACTAACCTTTTTATTAAATTCTTGCAGTAATCTAGTGGACGTACAGTGAGAGTTTGAATTTCGCTGAAGATTGCGACAATGATTAATTAGATTGTGATGTTTAAGACAAGGTATTAAATGAGATTTTTTTAATTATATAATTAGAGCTGGGAAAATATAGTCAATCGAATTCTAGAAATTACTACTTAATAAATGGGTTAACCCAATTCAACTTATGGAAAATCTTAAAAATGTTGATTTAGATTGACTCGTTACATATTGATGGATTAACTATTAACCTATTAAGTTTAAAAATAAACAAAATTTTCTGAAAACAAAAATATTTTATGAATTTTTAACAAAACTAAATAACAAAAATTATTTTCCAACTTCATCCGATTCGAATTCTTATTAGTAAATCAAGTAAGTTAGTTTTGACCTACTTTTTGACACTTATAACATGGGTTTAGAGAAAGCATATCCAAGTGAAGGGGAAAAAGATAGCACCGAGAAAAATGCTTAAAGGGGAAGTGAGGAGGTTTCATTCAAAGACCTTGGGTGCAATTCCAAGTGAATAGTAAGACTTTGGTTTATCTTGTTTGTGAAAAGGTTTTGGCTGTTGGCCTAACTTCTTTTCAAACTCTTCATCTTTTTAATTAATAGAAGAAATTAAGTCAAATATATACAATTTAATAAATTTTATTGTAAAATAGTAGGGTTCCATCTATCATTTCTAAATTAGTAGAACAAGTAGTAGATTTATCGATAAATATTTACTGATAGTTGATTTTGTTAGTAATATTATATTACTGACAAATTTACTGATGCAATATCTCAAGTTAATATACAGATGAAAATACCAAATCGTAATTGTGTCAATAAAATATATTTGTAATGATATAAAATATGTTTTGGTACTATCGTTTTTACCGATGGATTTTATCTGTCAGCAATTGTCTGAGTAAATATTTTTAAAATTTGAAAAATTCAGTCTTCTCCTTTCTTATAGCAAAAACCCCTTTTCACTTAGGAACAACGATCTCCCTCCTGCTTATCAAAATCTCATTGTCTCGCACTTTGCATCGACAGTTGCCGTGCTCCCACCACCACTAGTGGTAAGTTTCTTGTTCTTCTCTCAATCTAATGTTTTATTCATCCCTCTGTCGTGACTCACTCTCGCTTTGGTACCCACCGTCGTTCTATCCCTCCTTTTCCACTTTTTGTTTATTTTTGTCAATCTCTTACACCAACTCTCACTTTTTGTGGCTTGTCGTAGTACGTCGTTGAAGCTCAGCATTGGATTATTGGATTGTGTTTCACATGCTAGTATTCTTGCGTTATTTTTCCAAAGTATGACTTCCTCCTCTACGTAACTATGCTTTTGGTTTTTCTTTGAATTTGGTGTGTGTGTTTTTAATTGTCTTCTAGTTTATTTGCTTATTTTGCACATATTTTATTGCCTAATTATGCCGAATTCAAGCATTGGAATTTGGGGTTAGTTTATAACAAATATTGGTTTGTGTGTTCAATTAAGTTCATACAAAGGAAATAGGGAATTCTAGTTTCTTTATTATTTGGATTGTGTGCACTTACTCTCCCTTTTAACCGATGTTAGTACTACAATAGTTTTTGTGTGGAGATTTGATGGAAATGTATTGAAGGTTTCCTCCATGGGTAATTGTAGAAAGAAAAAGACAAAAAAATGTATTTATATTTTCAGAACATGGTTTGATTATTAGTTTGTTCTAGTGTGTGAAGGACTATAGTAGTCGGTATGCACTTTGACTATAATAATGGTTTAGCTTTGGCTTGTATATTAGATTATTTAGAGAAATTTATGAGTGAACTTTCTTCTACTATCTGGAACTAGAGGGTCTTTGGTGTGAGAAAATAATGATAAAGGAGAATGATATGCCTAACTTGCTGTCTTGAATATATAGATTATTTGATATATGGTTTTGTATTGGTATGGTGGTTTATTTTTGGGATTGTATTATATTGAATTGGTTATGAATGCAAGTTTTGTTGTCATAATTAATATATGCTAGAATATATAAATTATCACGATAATTACCAATAGATCTGATAAAATTGTTGGTAATGATGTTTTTGACTATCGGTAATCTGTCGATATATAATCTTATCGATGGATTTACGCACTTATTGAGGGATTACAGTTGTCAAGAATGTCTGTTTTCCTTGTAGTGAAAATTACATTAGAATTTTACAATATTGTTCTTATTTTATATTACATTATTTTTACCCATTAACAATACAAATTATACTATTAAAAATATAAATACATTTGATGATTCTTCGCTAGACATAGTCGTTTATAAAATTTGCTTGACAATGGGTCTATCCAACATTAAACTTTTTTTGTATACTTCTATTGAACAAAGCTTTGCAAAAAATGTTTTCAAAAAATTTAAATACACAATTTAATCCTCATTTCTTGTGTATTTGATATTTTCACATATTTATGATGTATCTTCATATTTATATTTTATTTGCATAGTAGATATCATATTACATTGTAGTTTTACTGAGCTTTACAAAAATTGAACTCATGATCTTCTATTAGGATAGTTACTTGTATTTATAGAAAGCAATATGTAAGAACCTACTTCAGATTTTTATTACCTATATTCTTATCTATGTCATTAAATCATTTATGAAACTAGGATATCTCTTTTTCTTAATAAAAAGGTAACATACCCACAAAAAAGCAATAAACTTGTAGAAGGGTCACACACCCACAAAGACAACATAACCACACCTATTGATAGATCACACACCCAAACAAGGGCTACACAACCACAAAAAGGCCATAATGATCAAGGCATAAGGTATCAACAACTAGATCTAAACATTTTTTAGAAATAAAACTACTAATGGGAAATGAAGTTTCTTTTGTTTAGAAAAATGACAAACATCACAAACGAGCGATTTATCACATTTAAAAAAATGAAATTTGTTCTTTATAACATCAACACATTTGTTTCAAACATGACCAAGACGAAAATGACACAGTAGAAACATAAAAAAAATTAAATTAACAACATTAGTGGTACATGGTGGGGCCTTAGTGTATGCGAAATTTTAGCCTAAAGGCACCCTAAGTATGTAAAGGCTATCATGAACATCAACTAAACCAATCATCTTCAAGGAACCCTTGTCCTGAATTTTACAATAAGAAGAATCAAAAGTAAGAATACATGACAAACTAGTAGTTAATTTTGTAACGGATAACTAAAGCTAGGGATATAAACCACATCATGCATAACATGATCTTGAGTTCAAAACACACTGCCATAATAATTGCCTATGAATTTATTTCCATTTGGCAATTTCACATTGATGGGTCTAATCTCATGAGAAGAAGCAAACAATAAAGAATAAAAGCAAATGTGATCAATGGCACCACTGTCACGTATCAAGAGTTATCTAGAGAAAGATTGACCAGAATAGCAGAAGTAGAATAAGAGGAAGAAATAGTAGAAACTTGGTTTGCAACATTACCATTGTTAGACAATTTTGATTTTTGGAGAAGAGCTACAGACCTCGATATTGATCCTTTGTTAAACCAAACTTGTAGTGTCCCAGATCTTCCTTAAGAGTCTTAGTTTCCTCCTTGCTTTTGTTCATATCATCATGTTTGAGTACAACATTTGTAAAAGCATGGTTCTAATTTTTGTTACCAAACTTAAAGTGTGGTGGGAACCCATGCTTCTTGTATCAAGATTCAATTGTATGACCCAACTTCCCCACAATGATTATAGACTTTGGTGTTGTTACCAAGTTCAATATTTGATTTGAATTGATAGTTGCTTGCTCTACCTAGAGAGATTATTTACCATTTCCTTTGTCAACAATTGTCATGATCTTCAAAATCTTTGTTGCATCTCCAAGCATTTGTCTCCCTTGTTGGCGTACTACAGAGAATAGAGAGAAAGCACGATTGAGGGGTGGTAATGGGTCCATCAACATGATTTATGATTATATAGTGGAAACTCTCATTCAATTGTCGAAGGAATTTGATTATCTGATCTAGAACCTTATACTTCATAGCATTAGCATAAGCATCACAAGAGCACTTCATAGCCCAAACACAACTAGGTAAAGGACAAAAAATTTTAAGCTCATCAGAAATGACTTTTAACTAAGTAAAATAGTTAGTAACACTTAGCTCTCCTTTCTTGAATGATTAAATTGCATCTTGAAGATCAATAATACTAAACATATTTCCTTGTGAGAGTCTTTCATGGAGATCTAACTAGATACTTGACTCTATGTGTATCCATACACTAAGAGAAATTGACCACGACAACGATCGAATGATCCATGACATAATAATCATATTTTCTCTTTCCCAAGCTGGATACAAAGAATTGAGGAGTTGGAGCTAAAATCGTCCCATCAATAAAACCAACCTTGGTTTTTGATATAAGAATCATACAAACTTGGTTTAAATGATTATTATGGTTTAGGGTGATGATATTTTGGGTCATTAAAAACAATAAAAACATTAACAAGTGATGGGCTTTCTGATGGATGAAGATAATATGGTGAAGTGAGATACTAAATGTAGCAACCATAATGATGATTAGAATAGTATTACCATAAAAAATGAAAAGAAGAAATAATAGAAAAAGAAAGGGAGAACTAGAAATATGAAAAATTTCTCTACTTCATTATGAAAAGGAGCAACAAGTCCATATAAATAAAGCTCTAGTTATTAATCAAAAAATTGTATGAATAAATCAAAAGACCATCTTACAATTGTCCAATCAAAAAATTGTACGAAGAAATCTAAAGACTATTATACAATTGTCCAATCAAGGACTATCCTATAACTGTCCAAACTATTACCCAAGTATACACACTATTATCCAAGTATACACAACACTTCTATTAACATACTTGTATACCATAAAAAACAAAAAGGGACAAATTTGCACAAACAAACAAAATAACTTAATTTCAATTATTATGAACTTCCTTTCACATAAGTCTCTTGACAATAAGAAATGGAATAAAAATCTTAAAGAATACAAGAAGAAAAAATTAAGAACTTTTAAAATCATCTCTACTAAAATATCAAGCCTTTACCTTGTGTTTGCATGAGGGATTTGAATAATTTCAAGAAATTGAAATACCTAGTAATTGAATTACATGTGATTGAATTCTGTTCATTTCTTAAATAATTAGTTTAAATGAAGTAATTGAAATATCTTACTTTTCAATTTTCTTGTTTGGATAAAGAAATTTAATTTTTATTTTATGGTGAACTCAAGTATACCTTTTGAGTCTAACTTAACTTAGCTCGATCTCAGTTGCTTCGACCTAGGTCGATTCGAATCGATTCGACGTCGACACAATTTGAATCGATTCGACTACAGCCGATTTGAACTGATTTCGCCCAATTTGGTTTGACTCAACCTTCAGCTATGCTATATTCATTTAAAGCTTATGTTTAAACCAACTCAACTCGACCTTCAGCCTGGGCCGACCTGACTCAAACTTCGGCTAAGGTTGACTCAACTCAAAACCATCTCATTTAGACCTTTGCCCCGAACCCATTCGGCTCAATTTGACCTAGGCCAACTAGACTCAAACTTTGGCCTAGACCGACTCGACTCAACCTACGACACGAACGATTAGGCTCTGTAAGTAATGAAATTGTTGGTTTAGGCAAGAAGGGGATTGAATTGGCTTTAAAAACTTGTTGAAAATAAAAGACCGTTTTCTTTGAATCAATCAGACCAGGAATTCAGAAAGCTAAAGTTGCAGAACAATACACATTCAACTGATTAAAAATAAAAACAACAAGCAAATTTGTACATACACTATCAATAAACATATTGAAATATGAAATCAGTCAGCTAAAATTCTGGGAATTTATGCAGAAATGTAGAATTTACGAATCTCACTCAAACAACATGCTTTGTTAATCAACATACGTTCCAATCAATATATCTAACTATATTTCACTACTAGATAATGCAAAAACTCATGCACATTTAACAAAGATTGATTTGCTAAGAAGATGAGAGTAAGAGGATCACACAGTTGATTTTATACTGGTTCACTCAATCACATAGCTACATCCAGTTTATCAAGACAGCCTGAGCCTGGTTTTCACTATTATAAAAAGTTTTACATGACACACACCAAGATTTTTGAATCACATAAAAATCTCAACCACAACACTATAAGAATCACACTTATAGACCTGAATCACACCAGGAACATAACTAGAGGCACAAGAACTAGAAAACTTGATGGTAACTCTCCCTAACCAACCAAACTCGAGTTCTTCAAGCTCTAACCAAACAAAAATGCCTCTAAGATCAACCAAGATCTTCAATCTACCACTACAACTATGTGATTTAGAGAGAGAGAAATTTCTAGAGATGAATGATTGTTTTTCGCACTTAAAAACTCAAAATAGTGAAACAATTTCAAGATCCTTTCGGTTTAAACACAATTTTTATGTTTGGAAGAAGCCTTGGTTTGCTTGTACTTTTCGCATGATTCACATACTCTATGCTTTTCAAACTTGAGTTTTGGCAAACCTTTATTGTTTTCTATATAGTCGATTCAAATGATGCATATGTATGTGACAAAGTCCTCTATGCCATAACCATGTATCATCATCTTTTGTAGGAAGACATTGTATGTTATTTAATGCATGATGGAGATTAAGCAAGTAAATATTATTGACTCTTTAACCAACCAACACTATGCTATCACATGCATCAAAGATGAGACAATGACTAGGTTCAAATACTACTTTATAACCATTGTCACAAAATTGGCTTATACTTATCAAGTTGTGCTTTAATCCTTCAACTAGAAGCACTTTCTTTTATGTTGAATGAGGATCCATTGCTTATGACTGTATTTCCTAGTGTCATTCCTTTGTTGTTATCACCATAAGACACGAAACCTTCATCCTTAAACTCCAACTTTGCAAACTTGGATTTGTCACATGTCATGTGTCTTGAACAACCACTATCTAGATACCATAAGTCTTTCTTTTCAATTTTGATGACTTGCAAAAAAAAAATTAACATTACATGGTACCCTTTAATAGGTTAGGTCCAACATGATTACACCTTTCTTGATCCTTTTGGGACCCATTTCATAAACCCATCTAGAACATCATATTTCCTTGCACAATATTTCTTATAAACATGACCTTTCTTCATACAATAGTTGTAAGAGATGAATGACATATCATTTGGCTTACTTTTGGAAAATAAACTAGAGAACTTATTGGCTTTCTTTCCCAAAGTAGGATTATAACTAAGTCCAACCTTCCCAAAAACACAATTTTGAGAGACAAGAACTACTTATAGGTTTATTTTCCCTCTTGTAATATTTGCACTGGTCTTTCAATAGTATTTCACTTGATTTTTCAAAACAGTACAATTTTCACAAGGTTTTGTAGCCAACTGATTTTCAAAACAATAGGTTGAATTACTGTTAATCATGTCTAGGTGTTCGAAATTAACTTTTAAATAAGCTATTTTTATTCTAACTAATTAACTCTATTTTCTAGCCAATTGTTTAATCATTTTAATCGATTGTTTATGACAACAAATTTGTTAGATTCACTATGCAATTCTTCAAAGCGATGCAACAATTGATTATAGTCATTCTTGTCTTTTAATGATAGAGAAATCACTTGTCTTGATGAAGGTGACTCATTGAACCATGAGGCACAAGTTTGCTTCTTTACTTTCATCTTGTGATGAACTAATTGTTTAATCAACATTGTTCCTAAGCTATGTAGACACGTCTTTCCTTGGCCTTTTTCTCCTTTTCCTATCACCAATCTTCTCCTTCTATTTGTTAATGTTTAGACATTCAATTTTGATATGTCCTTGCTTTCCACAATTATAACAAGAGAAACTATGAGTATTACTTGAATCATTTCGTTTAGAATTGTAGCTCCTTTGATTACCTTTGTTACCTTTCCTATTGAGATACTTTCAAAACCTCTTGACTAGTAGATTCAAGTTCTCATTGTCACTTGATTCAGTCATCTCCTCATTGGGTTCATCACTCCTTTTAGTGCTAGCCTTCAAGGTGATGGTCTTCACCTTTTTCTCACTTGACTTTTGCTCACTTAGTCTTTGCATCTCAATTTCATGTTCCCTTAGCTTGCCAAAAAATGTAGTTGTGGTCATGGTGGATAGATCCTTTGATTTTGAGATGGCAATCACCTTAGGTTACCAACTTCCATCAAGGCACTTTAGCACTTTGATGTTTAGCTCTTGCTTGTTAAATTCTTTACCCAATCCTATGAGATGGTTGACAATGTGAGTGAATCTCTTTTGTACTTCTACAATGGGCTTTCCTTGTTGCATCTTGAACAAATCATACTCTTGTATCAATGCATGCTTCCTTACTCTCTTCACATCATTCATCCCTTCATGCGTGACTTCAAGTACATCCCACGTATCATTTGCACTTTTGAGATTTTAAAGATGAATAAGATGAGAGAAAAAGGATCACATAGTTGTTTTTATACTGGTTCACTCAATCATAAAGCTACATCCAGTTTATCAGGACAATTTGATCCTAGTTTCCACAATTATCAAAAGTTTTACAAGACACACACTAAGATTATACTTTTGAACAATAGAAACACCAAGATTTTTGAATCACACAAAAATATTAACCACAACACTGTAAGAATCACACTTATAGACTTGGAATCACACTAGGAACACAACCAGAGGCACAAGAACTACAAAACCTGATGGTGGCTTTCCCTAGCCAACAAAACTTGAGTTCTTCAAGCTCCAACCAAGCCAAAATGCCTCCATAATCAACCAAGATCTTCAATCTGCCACTACAGTTGTGTCATTTAGAGAGAGGGATTTCCAAATATGAATGACAATTTTTCACGCTCAAAAATTCAAAATTGTGTCTCAACTCTCTAAAAGCCAGCTTATATAGTTGGGTTTTAAGTGAATTCAACAGGTTGATTTGTCCGTACAATTTGTTGATTTCACTTGACTTAAGTGAAATTACTCGATTGAAGAAAAAAATCAACTGATTGAATACATTCACACCAAAAACGATATGCAGCAAGCCTTTTACCTTGTTAAAACTCACTTTAACAGATTGAAAAAGACACATTAAGACTAAAAATACATCTAACCTATGTCATATAACCTATGAATGTAATACAACATGTAAACTTCATAATCTTCACTTCATTTCCTGATTTAACAAAACAGAAGGTTGATCATCCAATGTATCTTCATCAATCCTCATGAACCTCATGTAATCCCATACACTTGTTTCATGTTTCATCAAATCCATGCACCAAGGTCACTTGTTGATGAATATCACCTAAAGGGCTTTTTCAGTTTGGGCCAATGGCTTGGCCAATCCTTTTAATATTTTTTATTTTCTTTATTTCCTTTATTAAATAAATGTTGTTTTATTTGGGCTTGTTTTGTTAAATGCAACCCCTTTTTCCAAGTTGCCACCCAAGGAAACACCTTAATGGATTTCGGCATCAGCTTTGCAGCCCAATATCATTTAATTCCAACATGGGCCGAGATCCTTGCTTTTATCAGCAACCCATTTTCCTTATCGTTCAAGTCTCACGTGGATGCACTAATTTTCATTTCCGCATCAACGTTCCAGCCAACACTTCAAGTTGCAATGTGGGCCTCAAAGTAAAGTTGTAGAGTGAGAAGTCCAAATTTTCTTCTTTCACGCATGGCCTCACTTCACATTTCTCTTCATTGCCGAAACCCAACCTCTGCTAGGGTTTCTTGCCACTGCTTGACGTTTTTTTCTGCCAGTTTCACGGTGTCATGTTAGAAGCCACGTTTTCCTCACCATAATCATCGTTAGGGTTTAGTTTGCATCCCTAAACCTAGATAGCTTTCCATCTCTACATTTAGGATTAATGTTAGACGGCATCCCATCTCCCGTTTTCTGTCTCGTTGCCTTCCCCATCTATAAAAGGCAAGCCATCGTTTGTAAACAGCTAGCTTTGATTAATTTGAGAGGTTTATCCCCAATTTCAGAGCTCACTTTCACCTTAGATGAGGATTTCTCCTCCTAGGGTTTCAAACACCGCGAGTGTGTGCGTTTCAGTGAGAGACGAGAGTGATCTGAACCCTAAACGAGCCTTTCGCTGCATTCCCGCCGATTAATGGCACCCACGACGCTCATCATGTGGTAATCAAAGATCCGATTTCGAGCTTGGAGCGAGAAGGTCTTCAAAGATGAGTATCGTTGTTTGTATTGATTTTGAATTTGTCTTTGAATTTCAGTCTTGTTCTTCTGCGATTGAGTCCTTCTTATTCTCTGATTTGTGTCTCTGCTGATTCTTTGTTGAAATTTATTGCTGAAATTGATTCATCAAAGTTGTTCATATTTGCCTTGAATCAATACTGTGATTGGAATGTCTAGGTCCTATATTCTGCCGTTAATTGCATGTGCTAGGTTCACTATTATTTTTTTTACTTAGCTTAAATTTTTTAAAATCCTCTGTTTTGTCTTACGTTTTGTGTAATTTCGTTTTTATGTTCTGAATTCCATAGAAGTAGTACATATGTGTTGTTTTCTTCTGTTAGCCGAGCTGTTTTGTGTTCATGAGTTGTTTCTAGATTCATGTTGTATGTTTCGTGTTCTAAATTTGCTATTAGATCATTAGCAAATTGTTCTGCAATGCCTTATTTTTCACTGATCGTGTTTCATTTGTGCTTATACTGTTCATGTTTACTTCTGCTAAATTTGTTGTTGTTCTGGAAATCAATTGTTGGCCAATGATTGTACAAACTGAACTCTACTTCTTCCACTGAATTCATGATACATCTGATTCTGTTTAGTTTGTTTCCGTGGAAGTCTAGCTGGTTTTGGTCAACACGTAGGCTGAATCTTTACTGAGTCTTTGCTTCCTTGTTTGCATAAGTTGATTCTATGCTCCAATCTGACTTTTATGCTATGTGAAAACTACTTTAATTTTGCTAGTCATTGTGCATCTGCTGAGTTTTGGTAAGTTGTTTGAATCAATGCTTGATTTTAAAGCCAGTATCGTGTTTTCATTCCAATATTGGTGTGCGGTCTTGTGATTGAAACGGATTTTGTTTAGCAGTTCTATGCTGTAAGACCCGTGAAATTTAATTAATTAAATAAATAAATAATTAATAAATGTGGTTAGTGGAAGCCTTTATGGTATTTAATGTTAAGGTTTATGATGTGGAAAAATATTAGCTTAAATGGTTGAGAGTACTTAGTGTGTTGAGAGGACTTGGGTTCAAGTCCTATGAATGCCATTATATATACTATTTATTTTATTATTTTTTAATAATATGCTTGATTATAATGAGTGATAATTTAATCCTATATTTATAGGAATTATCACGAAATATGAATTGGTTGAGTGGTTGTGCATTGATGTGACATTGGTATGGTTATGGGTTTGAATCTTGGTAAATCCACATTAAACTTTCTTTTTGCCAAAATTTCTTTTGGCATGAATGTGAAAGGGCAAGGAAATCCTAGAAGTCAAGATGGGCTGGAAAACTCATGAAGTAATGGCTTTTGAAAGGCAATTACACCTCTTAATGATGGAAATTCTTTTTCCAGTATTAATCACCATATGCCATGTTTAAAGAGAGCATTAAGGGAAAGTGAGAGAGTTTTCTTGACTAGTTTTTGTGAGGGCTGTGAGGGGTGGATTAATAGAGCATACATTGTGCTAATTGAGAGAAAGGGAAGGCTGCTACGTGTGGTTGAGTGGAGGCAAGGGAGAAAATCATTGTGGAACCAAGGCAAAACGCGAGTAATCAATTTCAAAGCGAGGAATTTAGGTTAGGGGAGTCGAACTCTGTTATTTTTATTCATTTCGTTAATTGCTTGCGATGTACAATGAATTGGATGCATGTATTCTGCCTATTTCAAGTGATTCTCGTGTTTCTAGAATTTTTCCAGAAACCGCCTGGCGGGTGATGAATCACCGCTAGGCGACACTTCATTTTTGTATTGGTTTTTGGGTTCCTGAAGAGGAACTGCCTGGCGGCACATCCCTGGCCGCCAAGCGACACATGGTTGCAACACATATTCTGGGTTTTTGGTTGAACTGCCTGGCGGTGATGAACACTCGCCAAGCGACGCAAGTCAAATTGATTTGATTTTGATGTGTTTCGTGTTCTGTGATGATTCTGAGTGGGGGAAACTAAAGTTCTAATCGTTTGAGAGTGATTAGGCTTCATACCTCGTTGGACTATATGTAATTAGAGGCTAAATTGGATGAGAATTTGTATGAACATCTCTTAGGGTTGAGATCTTTAGAGTTGAAGGTTACGTGATTAATTGGTGTTGAATTGCTTGGGAAAAATTGATAATGGATGCGTTGGAGATACGAATCATTATACTTAGAAGTTGGATTGTGTGAGAATTGATGGAAATCTGCATGCCAGTGGAAACTGGGAAAAAAACTGAGGTTCGCAGGCGCAATGGAAGAGCTGCTGGATTCCTAAAATTGCAGGAACCGCCTAGCAGCACCCAGTTGGCCGCCAGGCGCCATACCAGTGATGTGTAGTACTCTGATTCACGAAAAACGTTGTTTTTCATATTTTTCGCGGAACAAGAACCGCCCGGCAGGAGTATAGTCCCGCCAGGCGCCACCTTCCTAATTTTGGGCGCTGGGCGCCACCATTTTTCTAGTTCGTGCAGTTTTCGTAAAACTGCATTTCCCTGTTCGTTAACCGTCCGATTTAGGTGAAATTTTGACAGGTGGTCCATAACATGTGGTTCTTCACTTTGCACGGTGGAGATTGGATTTAGCTAGAGATATATGTTACTCAATATTGCTGATTTTGGAGTCGTTAAAATTCATGAATAACCTCTTGATAATTCCTTGTAACTTCTAATGAAGCATGATTGGGTTATGTGGTAAGTCTCTATCAATTTGAATGTTCCTTTGGGTTAGTCACATGTGGAGAATTGGTTATTGATGAAGGCAGGTGTGTCAATATTAATTCATTAGTGCATAGGATCATATGCTTAAATCGTTAGAGTGATGTTGCTTATACTTGTTTGAGCACGCGTTATTCATAAGTTAGAATTGAATGCTAGCATGGGTTTAAAGGTGGAGAATATATATGAAATGTGAATGGATTGATTTTACTTTGTTTTGGGTGCTTAAAAACTAGTATTACGCAAGTACTGGTGTAGCGCCTGGCAGTGGTATTTGACCGCCAAGCGATGGCTACAAAACCAGTAGAGAATTGAAGCGTGTTGCGCCTAGCGATAAGGGTTGTCCCGCCAGGCGATGCTTGTGGAAACAGTAGCATCAGAGGCACTTGGCGCCTGACAGCACGTGTCCCCCACCAGGCGATCTGGAAGCCTTTTGCGTCTAGCGACTCGTGTGGAGAGCCAGGCAATTTTTGATGAAGCAGACATCGTGTTTTGCTTGCTTTGGATGTGCGTGGTCTACCAAGCTTTGAATGATATCTCAAGGGTCAAATGTTGGAGTATTCTTGGAGTTGTGGCTCAGGATGGAGGGTAATACGAGCATTCTTTGAGTTATGGCTCGGAATAACGAGTGTTCCCGCATGTTTTCTACGAGTGGTGGCTTGTAGGTTGGCAGCAACGATATCTTGAGACTATCAATCAAAGATGTAAAACATGGATTACATGTTGGCGTCCATGTGGGATGAGACTAAAGGATGGAGTTCCTTGGATTGTGTGTGTTTTGTTATATAAATTGATGCATATGTTTTATTCTATTAGCTCACGCTATCTGCTTGTGTTTGGCGATGATCGTGTACGCGATACACGGGAGCAGTCGATGTTGCAGGTGAATCTGGTGAGGCATAGAGCCGGAGCGGGGCTAGTTGGGAGAGGACTTTCTCAGAGTTTTATATTTTATGAGTTTTTAAAGAATTTGTAATATTTCATATTACTACCCATAGACATTATAATTGAGTTTTAAATTTTATGGATTTGAGTTAACTTTGGATGTAATAAAAGTTTTATATTTCCCATGTTTTGGAAAATGGAGCTTAATAAATGAGCATTTAATATTATTATCTTATTTTATTAAGTAAATTCGTAATATCCGAACGGGATGTTACATATGCTCCATAATTAAAGACTGCATCTGTTTCACTCCATTGTGCTGTTTTATGTGTTGGAAGTAGTAGTTTCTTAATTTGAATGCTTTGGCCAAGATCCTGTTGTTGTTTTCACTACAGTTTTTGCAATATCAGTTACCATGAGACAATATATTGTGGTGTTCTGTTTTGCTGAATCAGTGTTTCTAATATTTCTCCACCTATCCAAGGTTGATTTTCATTGCTTACACTGATTTCCAACAGATTCATAACTGGCAGATTTTTTGTGTTTGTCTGTGTTGATTGAGTTGCATATTGTTGTTGTGTCTTACCTTGGTTATACCTTGTTATGCAACAATGAATATTGCACATTCTGTTTGGTACATCATATTTTGCCTTTGTTGTTGAGTGCAGTAGAGTTTCTGGCCTGGCTTTCGTTTAGCAGCTTTTGTTTTGTCAGATTACTGTTTTTCAACTTATTTCAATTAGTTATTTCTTTCTGGTCCATTTGACTGCAGTCGTGGTATCTTGAGTGCTTTTGTTGTGGCCCTGCTTCATTGATTGCATACACAATTCTAAAGCTATTGCTTTGATTTGTTGCTAGTTTCTTTGATCACACATGTTCAGATTTTGAGATTGTCAAATGACTTAAACTACTGCAACTTTTGTGCTCTGTGTTGATGATTGATTCAAATTTGCTGCATATTTATCATTGTTCTGCACTGGCCGAGAGTTTCTTGTGAATTCATTCTTTTCTAGTGTTCTTTTCATCATTGTTTTTTAAGTTGGATCATTTGTCCTCTGCCACATGAATTTGATCACTGAAATGGAAGTAGTACATTGACACTATTGTGAGTTGTTCTTAAAGTCTTTGGGAGTTGCACAAAAAGAAAGAAAATCAAGATTATGCTGAAAAAAAAAGAAACAAATCTGAAACCAAAAAAAAAAGAAAAAAATATAATAATGAAAAGTGTTGTAGGACTTTGGAAATTGTTTACTTCCTTAATGTGCTAAGAGTGTAGCACAGCTCACACAAATACTACTATCATCTTCAATTTCAATTTGCATGTGCTCTTGATTCAACTTGTTTGAGTCTTGTTTGATTTTAGTTTTGTTCATCTTACTCTAGCTACATTCTTTAGGTTCTTTTTGTGTGCCTTCTTTATTTGTTAGCTTGTGTTCCTGTAGAGAACAAATAAGATAAGTTAGGCACAAGTGTCACCTTACCCATATAGTCCACTATCTCCTCAGTAGGCCTCTTCCCGGTTGGCATATGTCTGCTTGGACCCGGGAGGGGTTACCTGTAGAAGGTACTCTGAAGCTTAAGTTAGTGAAGGTTCTTAGAAAGTCAAATCAGGTGATTGAGGAAAGTAATGAATGCGTACCTTTAATTCGTGGGGTCCATGCGTATTTATAGATCATTAATTATTTTGGCCACGTCATGGGTTGGGCCCTTGCTTGGGCCGTAGGTGGGCCTAGGCCTTAGCCCAGGCCCTTAGTTCGATTGTTGTAGACTGGTGACTTGTATTAGAGTGTTATGTTTTTTACTAAGTCCTTGGTTGTTTGTATAGAGTGGTCGGCCTGAGCCGGTCACCCTTTAACGGCTTAGGCCGCTATAGTTGTTTTCGGCTTGTTAAATCAACGTCGCTTCTTAGTGGTTTTGGTCCGGGTACCTTTAGCATATACATTATGCTTACTATTATTCGGCTGAGGCCGACCAGGTGCGGTACACCTACTATTATTCGGCTTAGGCCGACTAGGTGTGGTACACCAGTCCCCTAGCCTTTGTCGACATAGTTGTGTCGGTAAAGGGTGATAAGCATCTGTTGTCTTTCGTCTAGGCTGACTAGGTGTGGTACACCTTGTTTTTCTTGCTTGTCTTTATTGGATATCCATTGAGTTTGTCATTAAATTCTATCACTTGATGTTGTCCAATTCTTCCATTTGAGCTTTCCTTGATTTTCTGCTTTGTTATTCTTATGTGGAAGACCGTGAGTGATCTTGGTTCATTTGGCTTGAAACTCACTGATTTGGCAACTTTGTAGGTGATTACCTTTCTCTTGAAGGTAGAGTTGAAGGAGGAACTGTGAGGAAAGACACTTGAGTGGCTACCTGAGAGAAATTGTAGGAGTGAGCTGGGACAACATTTGCAAGAAACACTAGAGGGAGAGATCTAGTAGGGCTGGACCGAGAGAGAAATATGGGAAGCAACCAACATCCAGTTTTATCTTTTTATTTTTTTATTGTTGTTTTGTTATCACATAATTTTGTGTAATATTTGTTTCCATATTTTTGTTCATTTGCTTTGGAATGGGAAAATGCATTATTGCAATTCCATTCCTTAGTTGTTTGTAATAGCTTTTAAACGTGTAGTGTGAGGTCATCAAGGGGTTCCAAGTGCCACTAGATTCTTCACATAGGAAAAATTCTCGTCTAGTTTATGTTTTCCTGTTGTTATGTTTTCTTGTTCTTTATGTTTTCCATGTCCAAGTTATGTGAGTGTTATGCATGTTTGATGTTTCTAATTTATGTCTCTGTGATATCCAGGTGCAAATCTTTCAACACTTAGTTGACCTTTCTTTGGTCATAGGATTTCACACACTTTGAAAGTTGTTTTTCACAATTAAGATCTGTTTTGCTGGGAAATTTTATTGAGAATTTTTGTGAAATAAATTTAGATATTTTTGGCTAGGAAAGGCTTGGTTTCTAAGCATGTCCATGAAACTCACCTCCCTTTCCTGGCAACATCTCTAGAAATCTTTTCCTTTATATTCTCTTTAGAATTTCCTAAAGTTTCTTTGTGAAAAATTGTTTGATAAGTGTTTTTGGCAAGATGAGTTTTCATTCGTACAATGGATTGCATTTAGGTAGTCAGAGTGAAGATAAAATGCATCAAACACATGAGAGTACATTCCCTTTCTTTGGTGAGGACATAAGTGCATTATCATATATATCTTAGGAGAGGGAAATAGATGTTTTGGTGCATTCATTCCATCTTAGACATAGTAAATACTATTTTCTTACTTTGCGCATTTTTAGTTTTGTAGGACATGCAAGAGAGTGGTGGGATTATAGGCAGTCTAGAGTGGAAAAAGGAAGAAAATCTCCCATTCAAAATTGGAGTGAGTTGAAAGCATGCATGAGAAGAACATTCATACCACCTTCCTTTGATTTTGATCGTGAGATAGAGAAAAGAAAATTGAGATAGCAAGGAGGAAGGAGGAAAAACTCATAATACTTCTAAGAGAGATGAGGGAGTTGGAAGAAAAGGAAAGATTTAGAATTCAGAGAAGAGAGCAAAAAGAACGAGAAAATTTTGAGAAAGAAATGAGAGAGGAAAGAGAAAAGGATCAAAGAGATAGGGAAGAGAAAAAGAAGAGAGAGCTTGAAGAAAGAAAAAGCTCAGAAATTAAGAGAGAAAGAGGACAAGTTGAGAAAAGGAAGGAGGAAACAAAAAGAAAATAACGAGAAGAAAAAGAGAGTAAGACCAGATGTAGAGTTTAAAAGAAAAGAAGAGATTGAGAGAAAAGAAAGAAAAGAAATAATGCTTAGTGAAGTAGAGATACAACATTTTATTCCTTGCATAGACTTCAAGGGAGTAATCCCATCTTTTAACTCTTCCTTATTTGTCATTAATGCTTTTGTCTTAACTCTCCCTAAAATTTCTTTTCCACCTTCACTTATCATTTCATACTCCTTAAAAGAGTTGCAAAAATCAACCTTTGACTTAGAGTTACCTTTTAGGTCACAATTAAGTCAAAGGGACAATCAATATTTTTGTTAAATGGGTCTCATTGAAAATGTTTCCAAATATAAAATCCCATCTTCATGTGACTTAAGAAAATATACTATGCATGATATCAAGAATTTTAATAAAAATTTATTTGATGAATTTTGCAGATATATTTTTTATCTTGGAGGAGAAAGGCTTTCAAAGCTGTAGGCCTAGATACCTCTTGATCTGAGGACAAATCCTCTTCAAGAGGGAGGGGATGATGAATATCACCTAAATGGCTTTTTCAGCTTGGGCCAATGGCTTGGCCAATCCTTTTAATATTTTTTTATTTTCTTTATTTCCTTTATTAAATAAATGTTGTTTTATTTGAGCTTGTTTTGTTAAATGCAGCCCCTTTTTCCAAGTTTCCACCCAAGGAAACACCTTAATGGATTTCGGCATCAGCTTTGCAGCCCAATATCATTTAATTCCAGCATGGGCCGAGATCCTTGCTTTTATCAACAGTCCATTTTCCTTATCGTTCAAGTCTCACGCGGATGCACTAATTTTCATCTTCGCATCAACGTTCCAGCCAACACTTCAAGTTGCAATGTGGGCCTCAAAGTAAAGCTGCAGAGTGAGAACTCCAAATTTTCTTCTTTCACGCGTGGCCTTACTTCACATTTCTCTTCATTGCCAAAACCCAACCTTTGCTATGGTTTCTTGCCACTGCTTCACGTTTTTTTCTGTTAGTTTCACGGTGCCGTGTTAGAAGCCATGTTTTCCTCACCATAATCACCGTTAGGGTTTAGTTTGCATCCCTAAACCTAGATAGATTTCCATCTTTGTCGTTAGGATTAATGTTAGACGGCATCCCATCTCCCGTTTTCTGTTTGGTTCCCTTCCTCATCTATAAAAGGCAAGCCATCGTTTGTAAACAGCTACCTTTGAATAATTTGAGAGGTTTATCCCCAACTTCAGAGCTCACTTTCACCTTAGATGAGGATTTCTCCTCCTAGGGTTTCAAACACCGCGAGTGTGTGCGTTTCAGTGAGAGACGAAAGTAATCCGAACCCCAAACGAGCCTTTCGCTGCATTTCCGTCGATTAACGACACCGACGACGCTCATCACTTCTGCTAACAAGTTTAACCTTCGACCCACACTGATTCAGTTCATAGCCATTTCGTCTCAACCTTTAGCAAAGGCCAATACGACTCGATATTGACCAAGGCTAACCATGCTCGACCTTCGAGCTGAGTTGACTCAACTCAGTGCCTTCTCGGCTCGACCTTCAGCCTAGGTCAACTCGACTCGATCTTCGGCCCGAGCCAGTTCGACTCGACCTTTAGCCTCGGTTGACTCTGCTCAACCTTTTGCTAGTGCTTCGTCTTGGGCAAGCTGGACTCGACCTTTGACTTGAATCGAGTCACCTTGACCTTCTACCTGACCTAATTCGATTTTTTGGACATGTGGAATTCTTTTTATTACTATTAAATGTATGCATGTGTGATGTGTTAAGTTTTTTATGATGCCCATAATAGCATTACATTGGTTAATATGACATGTATGTGATATCCTGAAAATATCAATTTGTTGCCCCGATAGTTGACTAGGTTACTAATATAGTTAACTACGCACATCCTGGAACTTGGTGTTGGACTCTGTCATAATATAGTTGATTAGCCAACTAATGTAGTCAACTAGGTTCGTGCCTGATAGCAGCTGTTATATAAAAACAATTTCTGCACTTTCTGAAGCTGAATTTGTCAAACAAAAAGAAAGAAAGAGAAGTGTGAAATAGGTTCTTGGAGCTATCTTGGAAGGTCCTCTTGAAGAGTTCCATCAAGACACATTCAATTTTGACTTGGCAAGATGAAGAAATTTCAATCTTGGAAAAGGTGTACTCAATCCATTTTGTAGGCTTTGTTCTTGTGTTTTGATACAATTTGAAACTATTTGTTTCTGTTGTTTTCTTTCTAAAGCAAGTGTGTGTGATAGCCTTGCTGTTGTGTGGTTGAGCACGTGTGTGGAAGCCTTGCGTGTGTGTTCCTTTATCTTAGAATTTAGATTTATCAAGTGTATTCGTAAATCTTGAAATTCTTGTTATATAGTGAATATCTCTAGCTGTGGTTTGCTAGATAAAACTGGATGTAGATTCTTAAGAATCGAACCAGTATAAAAATTTTGTGTGCTTTATCTCTTTCTCTCTATATTTTGTTATAGTATAAATGCTCCAAACATTAAGCATCACACCACATTATTTCAATTGATTCAAAAGCAAAGGTTTTTATCAAAACAATTTCAAAAGTGCTAAAACTGGGCAAAATTTGTTAATACCAATTCACCCACTCTTGGTTGTGAAATATTGGTGCATCAATTCTAACAAGTGGCACCAGAGCTGGTTAGTCGAATCCATAGCTGACTAGATCTTGACATATGGCCAATATTTCACAGACTTTTTCTGAAGGGGTTTCAATAAACCGACCACCCCTATTTTCTAGAGATAACTATCCCTTATGGAAAATCAGAATGAAGATATTTTTAGAATCAGTTGATAAAGGTGTATGGGATGCTATTGTTAATGGTCCATTTATACCTACAAAAATTGAGGAAGGAAAAACTATATCTAAAGATTTCTTATCTTTGACTCCTGATGAAAATAAACGTGCTCATTATGATGTGAGAGCCAAGAATATAATTTCATCTGCACTAACATTGGATGAATTCTACAGGGTATCAATTTTTCAATCCGCCAAAGAAATGTGGGATGTGTTAGAGGTAACTCATGAAGGCACGTATGAAATCAAGAGAGCTAGAAAGAACACATTAATCCAGGAGTATGAAATGTTTAGGATGAAGGCTGAAGAAACAATCTATGATGTGCAAAAAAGGTTCACTCATATTGTGAATCATCTTAAAGCCTTGGGAAAGGCCTTTGAAAAGGAAGAACTAAATATCAAAATACTGAAAAGTCTGAATAGAGTATGGCAGCCTAAGGTCACTATAATTTCTAAATCAAGAGATCTCAGCACAATGAGTATGGCAACCCTCTTTGGAAAACTAAGAGAACATGAATTGGAACTTGGACGTCTAAAAGAGGGAGAGGAAGGAGAGAAAAAGGCACAGCATTGCATTAAAAACTGCTGCAAAAACTGAAAGCATAAGCAAAGCCAGCAAAGATAAAGAAACAGCAGATCAGGAGGATGAAAATTCTGATTCTGAGACACTGAATCTGATGGTAAAACGGTTCTCAAGATTTTTAAAGTACAAAAATTAATCTAATGCAAAATTTGCAGCTGCAGGAAATAGAAGATTCCTTTCCAAGAGGCAAGAGTCACAACCTAGCACTCCAACATGTTATGAGTGTGGCAAATCTGGTCATATCAAACCTGATTGTCCAATTCTCAAGATCAAAAAGAAATTGGAGGAAAAGAGTGAGGCCACAAGCAAGTCCAAGAGAGTGAAGAAAGCATATATTGCTTGGGAGGACAATGACTCAGCACCTCTAGTGATTCAAGTGAAAGCCATGAAGAAGAAACAAATCTGTGTTTGATGGCTGATACAAAATCCTCTGCCAGCAGTGTAAGTAATCTTGAATCTACTGATGAAAGCTATGAAAATAGGTTCTATCAACTACTTGATGTATATAATGAATTGCATGAAGAGGCTAGAAAGTTGCAATACTCTAATAATAGACATAAAGGTGAAAATAGGTGGCTTGAAAATAGATTAAAACAGCTTGAAACAGAAAATGAAGAGTTGAAAACTAAGCTTGAAAATATTGAAAAGCATAAAATTGGTAATTGCAAAAAGAGTGTGCTTAATTGTGAAAATTGTTCCAAACAATTAGAGAGAATCAAATATCAAATGAGTACATTAACTAGATTCACTCTAGGAAGAAATTAACTAGATACACATTCACATGGCACATCTAAACAAACTAGCTAAAAAGAAATTGGTAAATGGTTTGCTTAACATTAAGTTTGAGCAAGATAGGCTATGTGATGCATGTCAAAAAGGCAAGCAAATCAAAGCAAACTGTTTCTATATCTAATCCATTAGAATTAATACATATGGATTTGTTTGGACCTTCTACAACTAGGAGCATTGGAGGAAATTATTATGCTTTAGTTCTAGTAGATGACTACTCAAGGTACACTTGGACATTCTTTATCTCTGCTAAGAATGACACATCCAAAGTTTTTAAAAAAAAATTGCCAATGTTATACAAAATGAGAAAGATTTAAGAATTAAATCCATTAGCAGTGATCATGGAGGTGAATTTCAAAATGCTATTTTTGAAACATATTGTGAAGAAAATGGGATCTCACACAATTTTTCTACACCTAGAACACCACAGCAAAATGGTGTTGTAGAAAGGAAAAATAGGTCCTTGGAAGAATTGGCAAGAACCATGTTGAATGAAAATAATTTGCCAAAATATTTTTGGGCTGATGTAGTAAGTACTGCATGTTATGTGCTAAATAGAGTATTGATAAGACCCATTTTAAAATTAACACCTTATGAACTTTTTAAAGGAAGAAAACCAATTATCTATCATTTGAAATTTTTTGGATGCAAATGCTTTCTATTAAACAATGGAAAATCTAACATTGGCAAATTTGATTCAAAGGCTGATGAAGGTATATTCTTGGGTTACTCTCTCACTAGCAAAGCATATAGGGTGTACAACAAAAGAACTTTAACTATTGAGGAATCAATACATGTTGCATTTGATGAATGTTTGGAAACTTATACTAACATGCATGAACCTAGAAAAAGCGATGAATTTCTTGAGACAGGGGGAGATTTAGTAGAAAAGCCTCAAAATGTTCAGATTGAAGAGAAAACTGTTGATACAGCCACAGATAGTCAACTACAAAGTCAACTAGATGATCTGCCAAAAGTATGGACTAGGCTTGGTGACTATTGATACAGCCATAGATAGTCAACTACACCAAAGGACATCTCACTAGACAATGTGATAGGAGACATATCAAAAGGAGTCTCTACAAGGAAGCAACTCAGTCAGTTATGTTTAAATGTGGCATTTGTATCCCAAATAGAGCCAAAGACAGTAGATGATGCACTCAAGGATGAGAATTAGTACTTTGCAATGCAAAAGGAGCTAAACCAGTTCAAAAGGAATGAAGTTTGGGATCTAGTTCCTTGACACCAAAATCAACAAGTTATTGGAACCAAATGGGTGTTTAGAAACAAGCTCAATGATAGTGGCTGCATTGTAAAGAATAAAGCAAGACTTGTAGCCAAAGGATATAGTCAAGAAGAGGGAATTGACTATGATGAAACCTATGCATCGGTGACAAGATTAGAAGCCATAAGAATTCTTCTAGCCATTGCATCAATGTTGGACTTTAAACTCTTTCAAATGGATATGAAGAGTGCGTTTTTGAATGGATACATCAAGGAAGAAGTATTTGTAGAACAACCTCCTAGTTTTCAAGACTTTGCATTTCCAAATCATGTCTACAAACTAAAGAAAGCTCTATATGGTTTAAAGCAAGCTCCAAGATCATGGTATGAAAGACTTAGCCTATTCTTGATTAAGAGTGAATTCCATAGAGGTAATGTTGACTCTACATTATTTGTCAAAAAATCCAATAAAGATCTCTTATTTGTAGAAATCTATGTAGATGATATCATTTTTGGATCCACTAATCTTTCTTTGTGCAAGGAATTCTCTACAAATATGCAACAATAGTTTGAGATGTCTATGATGGGAGAATTAACCTTCTTTCTTGGACTACAAATCAAGCAAGTTAAGAATGGTATATTTATCCACCAAGCCAAGTACTGTGCAAAATTATTAAAGAAATTCTCTATGGACAATTGCAAGGAATCCTCAACACCTATGGCCACTAATTGCAATTTAGATATTGATGAATCGGGTAAGGGTGTTGATAAAACAAAGTATAGAGGTATGATTGGCTCTCTACTTTACTTAACCGCTATTCGTCCGGATATTATGCATAGTGTGTGTGTTTGTGCACGGTTTCAATCATGTCCTAAGGAGTCTCACTTAACTGCTGTGAAAAGAATTTTGAAATACTTAAAAGGCACTAAAAGCCTAGGCTTATGGTATCCTAGAGGGGCTAACATATCATTGGTGGGATATAGTGACTCTGATTTTGGTGGCTGTAAAGTGGATAGAAAAAGTACTAGTGGAACATGTCATATATTAGGTTGTTCATTAGTGTCATGGAATTCTAAAAAATAAGCATGTGTTGCGCTTTCCACCACAGAAGCAGAATATATTGCTGCAGGAAGCTGTTGTGCACAATCCATTTGGATCAAGCATCACCTAGAAGATTATGATATTCATTTAGACAGCATTCCTCTTAGGTGTGATAGTACCAGTGTTATAAATCTCACAAAGAATCCAATCATGCACTCTAGAACCAAACATATAGAAATAAGACATCATTTTATTAAAGATCATGTTGCAAAAGGAAAATGCAAAATTGAATATATTGACAGAAATAATCAATTGGCTGACATATTCACTAGACCTTTGGCTAGGGAAAGATTTTATGTACTTCGAAATGAACTTGGGATACTTGATTTTACATGTACTGCATAGCTACTACCTCATATTTTGCACTTTGCAGTAAATACAGTTAACTATACTGCACCAAAATTATCACCATTGCACCTTTTATTCTATCTATGCATTACATAGTCAACTTTGTAGTTAATTGTCCCCTTCATACTACATCAGAATTTTCACCACTACATTAGTTTTTTTGTTTTTGCATTACGTAGTCAACTCTGCAGTTAACTATTTTTTTAATCTACATCAGAATTGTCAACACTACACAAGTTTTTCTTCTGTTTCTGCGTTATGTAGTCAACTCCTTAGTTCGCTATTTTTTTCCCTGCATCAGACTTGTCATCTCTACATCAAGTTTTCTCATTTTGCATAACATAGTCAACTTGCTAGTTAACTAGTCACGCATTTTTCATATTTCTTGTGGCATATTTCAAAAGTAGTCGACTACATTAGTACCCTAGTTAACTACGTCTGGCACATAGGTGGTTTGGTAAAAATTTCTTCTCTTTTAAAACTTCATTTCTCTACAAAATCTAAAATTCTCAAATCTGTTCAGAACCCTAAAATCCCATTTTTCTCTCATCTTCTCTCCACCACACATAAACCCTAATCTCTGCACCTTCATCAATGGCTTCGTCATCCTCACGTCCCAAACGCATAAAGTGCACAACTATCAAAATCACTTCTCATCCTGCTGAACTCGATGGCTGGATCAGTGATGATGAGCAGCAAGACAACTTTGTCAAGAATTGGAAGGATCGCAACATTGTCAATCCGAAATATATCGACATAGATTTCTTCCGCGACAATGGGTTTCAGTTCCAAGAGCACTTTGCTTATCAAAGCTTGAAAAAGTTTGTACAACTTCGAGGTATCTACTATCCTAACCTTCTTAAGGTTTTCTATGCTAATGCTTGAGAGGATAATGGTACGGTCGTATCAAGGGTGAAAGGGGTCAATATAATCTTGGATGATACTGTTTGGACCACTATTGCTGGCTTTCAACTAGGGGGAGAAAATTCGTATATTGGTTCCCCAAATCTACGAAAAATGGAGATATACAAATCATTGTTGCGTAATCCTTCTAGTGCAAATAAATGTACCTTCTACAAAGTTGGTGGTATGAAGAGGGATGATCGTGTTATGGCATTCATTATAGGTTGGATTTTAGCTCCAAGAGCTGGAAATCATGGGCAACTTCTAATAGAGGATATCTTTTTTATGCATTCCATAAACTCCAGGGTCAAAATCAATTGGTCTGCCCTTGTGTGTGACACCATCATCAAGACTACAAAATTGCAGATGTATCCCCTACCTTACACCTTATTCTTGTCAAAAGTATTTGAGTATTATAATCTTGATTTGGCTTATGAAATCTTTGTTCCGCTCACTCATTCCAACTTCATTGAACTCGATGCTCTTCACCACATGTGTTTTGTATTCACTAACAATGAGTGGACATTTAAGGATAATCCTTCTCCATCTGCAGCAACTTCACCGCCACCACTATCCACTAATCACTCCACGCATTCTGATGTTCTACATTTTATGGCTGCTCTCACTCTTTCAGTTGCCCGTCTGGATGCAAAGGTCACAAAATTGCTGAAGCATCATCAAATTCTTGATGAGGAAGATGATCTTGTTACAAAAGACGCTGCAAACTCTACTTCTGCTACCAATGAAGATGAATTCGCTGCTGAAGAAGACAATCCCCACATAGCAAACGTTGATAATGCTGCTAATGATGCTACTGACGAAGAAACTTACTCCATTGCAGATGATATGTCAGACTAGTGCACCTTTTCGTTGTTGATTATTTTTTTTGTCCCTTGGGGTTATCTTCTTATCTCTACATATATCTGCTCACTTAGTCTAGGTTGCTATTTTGTTATGTTTTAATTGTTATATCATTGTTTTGCTTATGTCCAAAAAGGGGGAGAACTCAGTATTCAGTATTGTTAAAAATTGACTGTTATTGACTGCTTATATCTGAATTAACATAACATGCTATCTTGGTATATCTGTATTATGAAAATTTTTAACACAATATATGAAGTAACAAATATGGGTAACAAAAAGCAAGTGAATTAGTGTTTCTCTTGTATATATTGTCATATTTTGGCCATCATCAAAAAAGGGGGAGATTATTGCTATTAAATGTATGCATGTGTGATGTGTTAAGTTTTTTATGATGCCCATAATAACATTACATTGGTTAATATGACATGTATGTGATATCTTGAAAATATCAATTTGTTGCCTCGATAGTTGACTAGGTTACTAATATAGTTAACTACGCATATCCTGGAACTTGGTGTTGGACTCTGTCATAATATAGTTGACTAGCCAACTAATGTAGTCAACTAGGTTCGTGCCTGATAGCAGCTGTTATATAAAAACAGTTTCTGCAGTTTCTGAAGCTGAATTTGTCAAACAAAAAGAAAGAAAGAGAAGTGTGAAATAGGTTCTTGGAGCTATCTTGGAAGGTCCTCTTGAAGAATTCCATCAAGACACATTCAATTTTGACTTGGCAAGATGAAGAAATTTCAGTCTTGGAAAAGGTGTACTCAATCCATTTTGTAGGCTTTGTTCTTGTGTTTTGATACAATTTGAAACTGTTTGTTTGTGTTGTTTTCTGTCTAAAGCAAGTGTGTGTGATAGCCTTGTTGTCGTGTGGTTGAGCAAGTGTGTGGAAGTCTTGCGTGTGTGTTCCTTTATCTTAGAATTTAGATTTATCAAGTGTATTTGTAAATCTTGAAATTCTTGTTATATAGTGAATATCTCTAGCTGTGGTTTGCTAGATAAAACTGGATGTAGATTCTTAAGAATCGAACCAGTATAAAAATTTTGTGTGCTTTATCTCTTTCTCTCTATATTTTGTCATAGTATAAATGCTCCAAACATTAAGTATCAAACCACACTATTTCAATTGATTCAAAAGCAAAGGTTTTTATCAAAACAATTTCAAAAGTACTAAAACTGGGCAAAATTTGTTAATATCAATTCACCCCACTCTTGGTTGTGAAATATTGGTGCATCAATTCTAACACTTTTGTCCTAAGCAATGATAAATTTTATAACTTGGAGAATTTCAATTTCCTTCTTTTTTGAGTGAATTTCAAATTCTACTATTTTAGTTATTTGAAATAACTTCTTAAAATTTTTCAATTTCAATTTTCTTATCCAAACATGTCATTTTTCTTGAAAGAATTTCAAACTTTTCAAATAAATGAACCTGCTCGTTGTTTTTAAAAGAAAATATTTGTGATCTCTATGTATATAGTTACCTTAAATAATTCACTTTGCAATAATTGTAGTTAAAAAAACATCAATAGAAAAAACTGGTGCTATTCCAAAAAAATTAGGGGTGGCAATGCGGGCCGGCCTGCCCCGCATAGGCCCGCCCCACATAAGGCCCATATACCCCGAGCCGGCCCGCCCCGCCCCGCATATACGTTGGCCCGCGGGCTCACGAGCTGGCCCGCACAGTTTGGACAAATTTTTTTTTTAACTTTACCCCTAATTCTAACCATTTTGAAGCAGACCTGGACATAGAAACAGTACATTTAAATCATAAAACAGTGCAGTAACATGATTGTTGGAGTCTTATAACAGTGCAATCAACCAAAACCTGGACAAGTGCAATAAACAACATAAAAAATAGTCCAACAAACGAAGTCTTGGAGCATTAAACAAGTGTAACAAACAAGTCCTGGACATCATATGAATGAAGTGCAATAACAACATAAAAGAGTCCATAAAAGTGGTCTAGAACACGAAAACACCAAACCAACAAAGTTCAAATCAAAAACAGTCCAAAACATAGAAACATCTTCATGGTTGTAGTCTATTGTTCTTCATCTTCCATGCTTATGACATTGGAAGCAACACCGGAAGACCCTTCATTTACCACCAGATTTTTGTAAGTAATATTTTCTCCATCTTCTGCATATATTCAAACCAAAAAAATAAATAGTAAGTAGGAACGAATTTACTTGACAATAAAAATAATAGAAAGTAAGAATCAAATAATTACCCTCAACAAAACCATGCTTCCAACTAGAAAGGCAAATATTGGATTCGACATTCTCGGGTAAGAGTCGACTCCTATATTTGTTAAGGATCCGAGACCCAATGCTAAAAGAAGATTCTGATGCCACAGTTGTTATTGGGATGCTTAAGAGATCTCTAGCCATTATTGATAGGTCAGAAAATCTTAGACTATTATTTTTCCACCATTCCAAGACATCCATGTGCTCCATAAATCGAAAACCTAGATTTGGTTCCTCCAAATATGTCTCAAGTTGATTCTTTCCAATTCTATTACCCAATTCACTATCACACTCTTTTAATTCCTATTAACAAAACAATGAATGAATAAGTTAGTAACATCAATATGAAGAATTCCATACAAAATACATTCAAGTTAAATTAAACTTACATCAAATAGGCTTAGATGTGGAAGAGAAACGGATGAGGAAGAAGAAGATTGTCCTTGTTTGTGCTTTAGAACATTTGTTGATGTTGTTGTTGGCAAACTTTTACTATATTCAGCAAAAAGGTTGTACAACTTGTCCTTAATTTTTGCCAACTTCAATTCAGAAGTAAGAGGATCAATCTTATCAAAGCAGTAGGCCAATGTTTGTAGTTTCATTCTTGGGTCTAAAATTGCCCAAAAAGCAAGCACAACACTATATTCATCCCAATACTTTTGAAACTTAACCATCATCAATTCAGCCATCTTCTTTATCAAATCATCTCCATCCTTAACATTCTCCATCAACAAACTTTGAATCTTCCAAACTTGTAAGAAATACAAATTTGATGTGGGATAGCTTGTGGCAGACATTAAGGTTGTCATATC
>Ga0214542_1003984_pt1 | contig 29599 bp, 20 predicted proteins | sample CNSS1metaG_FD_160096 | JGI IMG/M metagenome (GOLD analysis project Ga0214542, IMG submission 160096) | Root nodule microbial communities from cowpea collected in UCLA plant growth center, Los Angeles, California, USA - CNSS1 | ecosystem: Host-associated > Plants > Roots > Nodule | place: USA...
ATATATATAAAATGTATATATATATATATATATATATATATATATATATATATATATATATATATATATATATATATATATATATATTTCTTTTCTTTTAATTCTTCAAGCATGCCAGATATAACGTTTCTTTCATTAGATTACTTTATTTCGGAAGCGTGGATTTAATGCTTCTTAATGAATGGATTGGTTGGAGGTGAAGTTAATTGAAGAAGTAAAGGTCTCTGTTTTGAGTGGCAAAAAGAAAAATCAAGTGATAATCAATCTCCAGCGGAGAACAGCGAAGCATAGATAAGTAATTGGGCCCACAATATAAATTATTGGCTTCTTAGCTAAGCAATTACAGAAAATCAAACTCATAATCATACACTGTTTCGCCTTCTTCATTGTGATTTGCAAAGCTACTTTTATGGAATCATAGATCTAAAACGATCACCATCTTTCATCTGCTACAATAATCCCCTAAATATTTTTCTCTTTCGGTGCCAACATAAAAAAAAAAAAAAAAATCTATTTCTATCACAGGAATCAATTTCTTTTCACTCAAATCAACTCATTCTGAACATAATGATCCACGGAGGTCTTCTGTTCGATCAATTTTTCAATGGATTTAGTTTTTTATAACTTAATTATTTTGAAACTATCTTAGGAATTATACATATCAAATTGTAATGTTCCAGTCAAGTAATTTCATAGGCCGTGTTTACTTATATTTTAAAAAATATACAGTGTATATGCTAAATTAAATAAATTCAAATTTTCTAAAACGTTTATTATAGATTGAAGTTCTAATTTAACAATTTAGATTATTGAAATTTAAGATATAACGAAAATGAATTTCGCGTGTATCTGAAAATATTCATCTTCTTAACTGTTTATATATGATAAACCAGTAGGCTGATATCATTCATAATACTTGTTTAGTAGACAAGTCTATAAATTTTTATAAAGTCTTTACATATAATATAAAAATAATTTACAAATGTTAAATTAAATCAGTTCAATTTACATATAATATGAGCTTTCAAAAAATGCAATTAGTGATAACATTATATAGCTATATGTATATCTATTTTATCCAAAATGTGGTATCAAAGGATTGAAGAGTTAGCTTAATGGAATTGAATACGTATTGAGAAACATAAATAATAAATAAATAACAGTAACTTGTTTGATTGTGATATTTTTATAAATAGAGATGAGATCTGTTAAGGCATTCTCTGAGGTAGAAGATTTGGAGTTGGAATCGAATGGAAAGAAAGCATAAGAAGTATCGATTATTACCAGGATAGGAGAAAGGGTTGGTCCAAGCTGTTGAAGACATTGATGATGAGGTTGTCGTTGGTAACAGAATGAATGTCTGGACCTGGGAATTGACCGTTGATAAGTATTCCCTGTATGTGTATGCGTGATACATACGAATGAGATCCTCCAACACAACACAAATATACGAAACATAGGAAGAGAAAAGAACCTGTTGGCGAACACCAAGTGGATAAATGTCTCCGTAAGTAACATTCCAGTTGAAGAACCTGTACGGATCTTCAGCGACAGCAACCATGGCAAACAGAGAAAAACACAGCACAACCGCCATGTTGAGCGACATCATCGCTCTATGCTTCCTCTGCTAATGAATGAACACAAGAGAGAGAGAGAAAGAGAGAGAGAGTAATGGAGCCACTAGGGATGGATTCACATTTAAACTGAAGTGCAGTGGGACAGAGAGAGAGAAAGAGAGAGAAGAAACCCGACTTCTCTCAAATCAATATAGCCGTAAAGGGTAAAATCAAAAAACAGAGGAAAAGTTGGTAGCCCACGCTAATATTATTCTTTCTTTCTTTTCTCTACAACCATCCACACCAATTAAAAAAATTAACCAACAGGCAAAACTTCACTTTTTTTATATCAGACAATAGTTTTAAGTGTATTTAAATCATTTAAAAGTGTTGCATTCAGAAGAAAAATGAGGAAAGATTGTTGAAATGCATGAAGCGTTTCTGAAAGTGGTGATACATAGAGAGAGAAATTTAATTAGTTAGAAAAGGGGAGAAGAGAAGCGACAGGGGTGTCGGTGGCGGGTCCTAGGATGCAATGAAAATTTGAATCATGTGTTGTGTTGTGTTGTTGTGTAGTGTGACCCAACTCAACACAACCCACATGGGCTCCTCATTCTGCACACAACTGTGCCTAGTAATTGCTTTTGTTTTCACTTCCAACACACAACTTCACGTGTCAATTTTATACGTAAAATTTTCAATCACAAAAAAGAACATGTTCTTTTCACATTAGCTACTTCTGAAAACATGCTGAAACCTCCTTTCACCAATCAACCTTTTTACCCTATCTTATTCTAAAACCTCAAAGTCAAATACACACTTATTTCCCCGCTTATTGTGGTGTTGGAATCTTCTTTAGACACCTAATGTGTTGCCAGATGTTAAATAAACTAACTTAAATTACTAGCCACTACTCACTACCCATTTTCCTTCCACTTTCTATGGTTTACTTCTTATCCTTATGAGTGTGGGTTGAGTTTTGAATGCACATGTCTGGTTTGAGTGAGTCAAGTAATACAGTATTATGAGGAATTAAGAATAGGTGAATCTGTCTTTTAGTGACAGTAGGCCATGTACTGCAAAATAAGGTACTGTACACACAGTGAAGGCTCACTCACATGCCAACTATAGCACTGCAAATTATTCACACCTACCTCACTTTTCGTTTTCCACCCCACTACTTGTACATACACTACATACCAAAAATAGAATATTAGTTTTCCTTACAATTTTATTTTCACGATAAACAACCCCTTTTCTAACCTATGCAAAACTTATAAGATAAAAAAATATTGGTTGATACAGAAAGGTAGATCTCCCGTTAGAAGGTAATAATCTTCTATTTTGAAATTCTTTTTAGAAAGGGTTCATGAATAAACTTTGTTTTATTAAATTTCAAAACTAAGTTATATCGGCAATACTTTTTATAGAATGAATTTTACTATTTTGAGAATCACAGTTAGACAAACGAGTGAATGCACCAAATACAGGAAAAAAAAACAAGAATGATTAATAGTTAGATTAATAAATTAATTTTTTTATATTTATACAATACATGAATAAAATAAAACGACTAAATCATCTATGTTACAACCTATCTCTTATATTTTTAAAATCTAAGGTTGTGTTTGTTTGAAATACATTCATTACTTGCAAGGAAGAACAATGATGAATTAGAAGGTGAGATGCATGTTCGTTTTAGTACATGTGAGAGCAAGGAAAGGTGATGATTTGCAGGATGGGATGATTTTTCAATCTTGCGTTCATGAAGGTGATTTGAGGGTATACCTTATGTAAATATCATTTTACCCTACATTATTCAATGGTCTGTGTGAGATTCCCGACACAGCAAGATAGTAGTGAAGACATGAAGGTCATGGTTCATGGTTGAAGATGTAAAGAACTCTTTTGTTGATGGAGAAGAAAGGATTCAAGAAGGTGGAACCAAGACACTAACGTGAAGAGGGATCCAATCCCATCACCTTGGATCCAATCCAACAGAGCATGATGAGAGATGGATTCGATCCTAACCTGTTTGGAACCAATCCATGAGTGTATGAGTGAGAGGCAAATCCGATTAATGAGCTTTGTATCCGATCCATTGGAGAGTGGATCCAATCCCAACTTTGGTGGAATTGATCCACACACTTCTTTGTTGCATGCATTGAGGTTTTGGATGTTGTTGAACCCATTCCAGTTCACTTATGGTGCTACTTATATGAAGGTCAAGTCAACATTAGAAAAGTTAACTTTAAGAAATGAAAATTAAAGACAAGAAAGATGATTAAAGGCCTCCCTTCTAGTTATATTCCTTGTGATTCTCCTTGGAAGGTCCTTAATGCTCTTGAGGAGTCATGGGCTCATAATCTTCCCTTTATAGAGAGAATTCGACTACAAATTTGCAAAATCACTTCCTTAAAGAAGACATTTGTAATGAATCTTATATCATCTACCTTGTTGCATGGAATAAAATGAACCATATTAGGAACCTTATCAAAGACCACAAATATAGAGTCCTTACCTTTCCATGTCCTTGGAAGCCCTAGTATGAAATTGTTCTTGTCGACGAGTTGAACGATGGCCGACGAGTCAGCCAATCACTTCCTATGTGCGATGAGCACGAGATTTAGGAAGTTGTTGAAGTAATTTCAATCAGCGTCGAGATAATGCGTAATTTTTATGATGCCTTCTTCTACTCCACATGCAATTCGAGATTGTTTCTCTCTTATATTCAAATTGCCCATACTTTGCTCCTAACTTCCCTGGATCCGTGAGCACGATCTAGAGTGCGAAGGCTGAAGCGGTGTTGATTCCTACATGCAAGGCGATCGTTGGCATGTCTTCTGCGCCAAAGACAGATTCAAGTTGGATTGGGCTTCACATTGTTATAACGAAGTTGGGCCTGGATGTGGGACCCTAGTCTAGGGAAGGTTGGGCTTGGACGTTACTCGTCATTATAGATTGAGATAGGACATGGTCAAGATTAAATCAGGGTCGAAGCCCAGATCGACCTGTCATCGGGTGCGCTGGGACAAAAATCCATTGAAATGTCTATCCAAGACAAAAAAAAGGCATGGGTAAAAGAATGTAAAGGCCATGGAGATAAGCCTTAAACTTGGCCTTCTTGCATACTATTCAACTCTAATAATGGCTCTCAACACGCTTCCTCATATGAGGCAAAAAGCAGTGTTTTTCCAAGACTTAAAAAAGTCTTTATGGCCCTAAAGTGCCCCACTAAAATCTACTCATGTGCCTCTATAATGAGTGGTGCTCTTAAAGAACCTTTGGGTATCCAAAGTCTCTTACGATTAAAAAGATAGTCATGATAGAGGTAAAATTATTTTCCTGCCCTCAGGTGACACGTACTATGAATGGAGAAGAAACCATTAAGGATGTCAAAGCGAGTCTAGCTTGCCGAGCCAACCCGTCAACCCGTTAAGAAAAGGGTGGGCTGAGTTGAAGTTTCCAACCACCAACCCACCTTGGCCCAATCCGCCTAGCTCTTCAAACTGGCGAGTCAAAGGCAAGCTAACCTGTCCTTAATCCGTAGCCCGTCTTCCTTTTTTATTTTTTTAATTTGTTTAAAAATTAAAGATAATTAAAAAATACATATAATATTTTTTTATAAATGTTAATATGCAATATTATTATAATTTAAATCATTGATACTTATAAATTAAGTTCTAATTATTAGTTATAATGGAATATGTAAATATAATAGTTATTCTCATTTATCCAATTAAAGATATTAATTGACCAATTACAAATTTAGAACATATATGATTAAATATGCTCTAAATATTTTTCTATAAACAAAAAAAAAGAGTAACTGGACAGGTTGTAAATTTTAACCCATTTATCAATGACATTTATCAATGGCAGGATAGACCAAAATGAGTCAGACTGACCCATTTTGTCCCCTTGAAAATCATAATCTTTAGGATACAATTTCTTAATGTAATCAAAGTTTAAAAATTTGACTTCAAAGAAAGAGGGTTATTAGAAATTTAACATAAGAATCATACATTAAATAAAAATGAGTAAAATGACTAGTATATAAGTAGAAGAACTCATAAATTTATTGTCATAAGTTTTTGGATACAATGAATAAAATGATTAATATATAAGTAGAACAACTCATATTGACTTAAAATTTTGAATTAAAAGTAATGTTCTAATATTGATTTGTTTGTGACTCATTGATATCACATCTTTCCTCGTAAAAACATTGTATGATATAATCAAGAATTACTGTTCAAATATTATTTTAAATATGTTTAAAAGTATGTTTGGTTTCGAATTCTTTTCAAAAATGTGTTTATCATCTTCCATCCTGTCCATTTAACGTTATTATACTCCCCATTTAACGTTATTATAGTCGTTGGTTACACATCTTTTCTGCAACTTTAGCATTTCCAAGAGAAGATTATGCCAACTCCAAATATATGTTGGACTAGAAATAATTGCAAAACAAACAAATTTGAGCAAACCATTTGAAAATTCTTTGATTTCCATTATTAATGCTTAGGGCTTTAAAAATGCTACATTAACGAAGGTTCAGCCTATTTAAGCAGACAAAGGCACATGCATGAGAGGCGCAGAGCACAGTACTGGACACAATACCTTCAATCAGCCCCGGAAACCAAAACCCACAAAATTGGTGCATTTAAATGAATCTATGACAAGTCATAAAAAAAGGAAAACGTCAAGTCATTAACAAAACTATGCAAGTTTGGAAATAACGTCACTGGAAAGTGATTAGGAGGAAGGAAAGAGTTTATCTAGTTTGCAATCGTAGTCTACTATTCTTCACTCACCATAATGCGAACTTTTTTTACAGAACCAACTGTAGAACAAGTCAAACTCGAAGCAGGCAAGGAGAAAGGGAAATGCGATACACAATACAAGTTTGTACCGGTTGTTCTAATTCTATTATTACAGTATAAACTTCAATAGTAATTGCAGTATTATGCAAAGATAAAAGATAAACATATCTTTATCAATTTATCTAACCTAGTTTAAGATGAAACAACCGAAGAAAAACATATTTGACATGGAAAGATAGTAACTATGTGTAACATTGATATATCATCTTGAAATAATAGTAATAAATAATCTTACATAACAAAACTCGTGAGTTTAATGAGAGAAGTACATGGCACAGAAGTGCTGATTTTTTTTCAAATAGTCCTCGGTCTAAAAAATATACTTCAAACCTGGACAAACGCAGTTGTAATGCAACTAGATTCAGCCATTTATGGAAGCGCTAGAAGTACAAGACTATTTGATGAAACATCCACTGTCTGAATTAAGCCCAAAAGAGGGTGAGTCAGAAAAGACAAAATGCGGCAGTGGAAGTCATTAAACAGGTTCCAATTTCCTCCATCTCACTATTTTTCTCTCATTCCCATTCATATGAAACGAGCTTTTCTTATTCTTACATTCCGGATACCGGAATCTCCATTCCAGAATGAGAATGAACAGGAGGCGGGAGAAGAAATTAGTGAGGTGTGGGAAAAAATAGTCAACTTCTCAACGCTACATTTGAAACACCCGTCTAGCATGTGGTGGTGTAAGTTAATTTTCACACATGATCTGGAAGTCCGTCAAAATGATCCAGATCAATTAATGATCAATCAATTATTTAGGACACTACACGCCATAACTGATTTTCTAGAAGAAGTTTCGTGAAGGTCAAGAGTTCTGACACAATAGAAGCAATGGGAGCAGAAAATGTGTATTCATACACTATAGTTAGGATTTGTCCGGTTTAGAACGTCCCTCGAGCAGCTTACTTACATCATATCGCAACATATCTACATATTCCTGCACAACCAACAATTTTCTTTTAGGCTGGGCATAAATATCGAGAATTTAGAAGAAATGATTTGTATATTTAGGCAGTGCAACAAACAACTTTCAGCTCAACATAAAGGACTACTTACCCTGGCAAGACTCTCATTGTGGCATAACTCATCCAGAAGATCATTAGAAGCGCTTCCCAAGCCAGATAGCTGGACAGCATTTTCAGCTACAGCACCGAAAATATCTACAGAAGGACTCAAATGCTCAATCCTCTCAGCCAGTGGTTGAAGGTCGAGCTGGAGAACACAAAGAAATTGTCACAATAGGACTACAGCTATAGCCTTTCAGCTTAGCAAACAAATTATTAATATTCCTAGGCATTACCAAAAGAGTTTATTCTAAGAAGCAATCTATGTTCACTTACAAAATTAGTTTGGGGTGATGCTCAGATCATTTAACTACATAATAATATAGTTGCTAAAAACAGAAAAGGGCTTGATTTACATCCCACCCCTTCCTAGCCTTAGTTTTTGGTCCTAACTCTCATAGATAGATAATTGGGTCATCCTGGCTGGCCCAGCTGCAAAAGTCATTTTGTTCCATCTTTTTTCAACAGAAATAGTGTAGGATACCTTCCACTCATACAGAGAAGGAACCACGAAAAACTGTTAACGATGCAAAAGCAGTAGATTTAACAAAACAAAAAAGAATTTCTGTTACCAAATTACTAAACACGGAGGTGCAGTAATACAGCTAGTGAATTTCTGTTACCAAATTGATACAAACCTGTAAACTTGGATTATCAGAATATCCATCTCTTCGGTTAACTGTTCCATCTTGGTAGGGTGCACCAGGAACTGCTTCTTCAACAGAGAACAGTGAGGAAGGATTTGCCCCACCAAGAGCTTGAGATACAATGGGCATCATCTGCTGAAACATCCTTGAAATGTCAATACCACCACCCTGCCCTCTTTCTGCTCCAGCAAACATATTCCCCACATCCTGACTGCCAACCTGTTGGACAATTTGGTTGACTGTATTCATCAGTTGTGGGCTCTGTGTGAACTGCTGCAACATGTTTCTCAAACCATCAGGTGAGTCAACTCCAGTTTGCTGTGAAACCCCTTCCAACAAACCATTCAAAGCAGGACTTTGTAAAGCCTGAGACATTAAACCAGCCACATCAATCGGTCGGTCACTGGAGGGCAAGGGCCGCTGGGATGGGCCATTAGCATTTCTTGAATTCAAAGCAGATCCATGACTTGCAAGAGTTTGTAGTATATGTTGACCATCTGTTCTGGTTTGCTGACTTTTATCGACAGAAGAACTCGAAGATCCATCATCAGCAACTTTACTCACAGGAGGTTGAGGTCTGGTTCGCTTCTGTTTTGGCATGCAAATTTCCGAAGGTTAATTCAAGAATATAGTTATGGATGCAATAATCATCAGGAAGATCAGAGATATATAGAATTCCAAATCACGACAACCAAGAATCCGTGCTAATGCACAAATGTGTTAATGTGAAAAATACAGGAAAGCCCCACACAAACATTGGAGAAGGGAAGCAATGGGTATACTTTAACTCCCATCATGTTAATGGCACCAGGACAGGGATGCTTCAACTTTGTTGGAAGGGTAGAATGGCAAACATATTATCATGGTAAACTTTCGGTTTGAAAGAATTTGCACTTTTTTTCACCGTATTATTATTTAAAAAATTTAGACAAAATGTGAAAAAAAACAACATTGCTTTCATTGTTTCATAATAGAAATCATTGAAAACGAGACAACCGATAACAAGTTGACATTTTTGTTTTTCAAGTGAATGAAAATAGAAAATAATTTTTCAAACTGAAGGGCTCCAAGAATTTCTACAAAGTTTTAAAGAATCCCAAAACATTACATGTAATTACATCCTTACTACGTCTTAACAGTCAATTACGAAATCACAATAAAATAAATTACTTTCAAGAAGCTATCCTACTACATCAACCCTAATGCTTGCCTTCGGAATGGGATTCAAAGCAAATTGTCAAAGAGACAAATTGAAGTGAGTATATATATATGTGTGTGTGTGTGTGTGTAAGCACTTATTCTTCAATTTGCCTCATGTATCCTTGTTTGATACACCAATACTCTAGGATACTTCACCTATATATAAGTCTATGTGTCAATAAAGTATCCAAACCTATGAAGTACCATTACTTCTATTTGTTTCACATATAAGATATAAGATACTTTTAAAAAGTGAACCTTAAGCATAACTCAATCCTAAAAACAAACTTGTAAGGTGAGATGTGAGATTTACAATTTATATACTTATAAATTATCACAAAAACAGAGTTGTAAGGTGAGATGTGAGATTTACTTTACACACATTTATATCACAAGTAGATGTGGTATCTTCGACAGATACCAATATTTTTGGATAATTCACGGCTATGTGTTGGTGAACTTAAAGCATTTATATCCATTAAACTACAAGAAACATACATGTGTAATATAGAACCATATAAACATTGTTTCTTCATAAACCAAGGAGGGAAATTGTTCTCTATGAATTATTTTAAAAAAGTAACGTGATTGATAATGTTATTCTTATATGTAAATAATAGAAAGTAATTTTTATTTTTATGCATAATAATAGAAAGTAATTTATGATAACAATAATTTATAAATTTTATTTTGACAATGCCTAAGAAATGCGATTTTGATTTATATTTGCACAATTGCAGTTTTATATTTACTGTGCTTTATGAAATTTTATACATTTTTAAATGTGTCTTGCACATATCATATCATGTTATTCTTAGAATAAACCATATTGTCATATGCTTATCATATCCACGCACCATAGATGTATACTAAACATCAAATGAGACATCTTATCAACAAGCAACACAAAAACAACCAAAACCGAAATCTTTACTTTTTTCAGTTTCTAACTAATACATATTACAAAAATTTTCTCCAATTGCTTATACACAATATTGAAAGCCCTGTAGACCACCTATGCTAATTTTAAAAAGATTTTTAAAGTGATTACTTTGGAGCAATACATGCTGGATAATATAATGTGTTCATATTGAGAATACACAGGGATGGTGTATGCTGAAAAATTCATATGAGGCTATGACTTCAAAAGGAAAATATAAGTTTTAAGACAATAAAAAGACTCATTCAGCAGCCTCTCAAATATTATGAAAATACTATTTCAAGTTCTAACATTATAGCAAACAAATCAATTTGCGTAGCATGGCACAACAATTAGGAAATTCAGGCTTCTTATGCACAAAACCATAACCAATAAGTTTACCTTCCGCTCTAAGCCACCCATACCCAATCCTAGGGGAGCAGACTTGGCAGGTTCCGTTACATCTTGTCTGTCACTGACAGCTGAAACGTCTCCGTCTTTTTCTGGTTTTACAATTGTTTCTCCACTAGAACAACTTTGTAAATCTTGTTTGGAAGAAGAAACAAATTTATCAACCAAAACATCTCTCTCAGCATTACTAGAGGTTTGGACTGCCTCAGTTTGGAGCTGGAGGTGATTGAGAGGTAAACATCAGTCAACTAAAAGCTACGCATGTAGGAGACAGATGAATCACCAGGTATGTGCAAAAGTACTACCTTCTGTACCTCACTTTCAGGCGTACTGCCAACTAAGGAAGCACTGGAAGCCCCAAAGCCATTCATTTCCACGGTATCTTGCTGTGCATTTAGTGTAGAAGGTCTTGATTCAGAACCAGAGGACAAGTCCCTGCTGATTGATTCCATTTCACCTGGCCGGATGCAAATAAATGTTTGGAAATTAAATGCTAATCTATCAAAAGACTACATATAGTGAAACCAAAAATGGTAATCACCTGATGGAGCTGTGTTATCTCCTTGCATACTGCCAACAACATTCATAAGGCGAGCATTAATTTCAGCTAAAGCAGACGACAATGAAGCTGAATCAGGTGGCTGTGAAGTAGAAACACTGAATCCAGTTTGCGTGCTACTAGAGACTCCAACACCAGGAGGGTGTGATGGGATAGTTGCGGCTATGACATTTCTAACAGGTAATACCCGTGTTGAACCTGAACCACCAGAACCAGGCTCATTATGCTGTTCACCTCGTGTCCCTTCCCCATTATTTGGCCTAGAACCAATTGCTGAAACAAGGGGTGCAATAGAGGTACCTAGTATGAAGAAAAATTAATAAAAGTTGAATATTTCATGGGTTGAAGTACACTTAGTTTTTATTTACCAGCATGTATATGAATGTTCACGTTCCTAGGAGCACTTCCAATACCAATGGTACCCAAATTTGCAGGAGTTGAGGAGGGAAGTGAGCCACCAAAGAGGGAGCTTGCCTGAAGTGGAAAAGGCTGAAAATAGCAGAACTTCGTTAGGACCAGAAATAGCAAATGTAGACAATAAAAATCCAGAGATAGAAATGTGACCACAAAAATAAGAGGTGGATTTTGGTAATTTGAACTGCTATAAGTACACGTAATTACCCACCCCCAGTGAACCACAACTGGATTGTACATAGTATAAATTCAGATAGCTGAAATTCCAACATCAACCATGAGTTGGGGAGACAGAAAATGCTTTTGTAGTTAACCCACAGGGTTGTGTTGGCCTCTGATTTTTATTTTTTTTATCAGCAGTGTTGGACTCTGATTAATCAAACTTGGTTGCTAAAGTAGTGCCTTTTAATTAAATTTGTCAGCAAAAAGCAAAGAAGTATTTGAGGAACCATTTGCTAAGCATCTAATATAAAAAACCTTTCAATCTTGGTGGTTCATGAAACAGTATCAGAGCCTTTATCATCAAGCGGACTAGAGTTGATACTTCTCCTAATTATAAAAGTTAAATTTCAACTACAAGGTCAGTGAACTTTCCCATTATCGACGCTTCAAGCACAAACAGAAGACTTTATAAAACCTTTCCTGTGACTTCACCTAATAGCTTAGGCTTTTGGTATTAATGAATCAACATTAGCTTCGTGTCCTCTGCTTGATTTTTTTTTTGATCGGCCATGTCCTCTGCTTGATGAGTGTCTTACATGCTTAGATAAATAATTTAGTCTGTTAGACTGAACTGTGTCACCTGTCAGTATGGCAATTTGCAGTGTTTGAATGATTCTATAACTACTTTTTCTCAAGATAGGTAGTCTTCAATCATTGCTACTACCTCCATTCCCATTTATAAGAAAAAAATAGCCAATTTCCTAAGAGCAATGAAGATGGTTTAGTGATTTTTAAATAATGATAGCATAAGTAATAGTTTCATTCCAAAATTATCCTTACAATAGTGTATCAAAAATACATTTTTTAATAATTCTAGGGTATATCAGTAATTTAACAAGGAATACGCTTGAAAATAGGTGAATATTTCTTACAAAGAATCAAGAAAAATAAAACTTTTTTGTTTTCTACAAATGGGAACGAAGGCAGTATTTCTTATAGGGAGGTTAACACCAGTTATTTTTGTAACATTATAATTAGTTTGCAGTTAAAAAAAATAAAGAATGTTTTGAAAGTATTAGTGACAATATGTTACCGTGGATAATACCACACTTGTAGCATATTTAGAAGAGAGAAACCGAGATGGGATACCACAAATTTTGGGTTGTGTATATATGATTATACTTATAAAGGAGAAGAGCTACAATAATAAGAAACAAAATGTACATATAATAATGAAAATTATTTGGTAAGATATTCTACTATTAAATCATATCACATCTTCCAACGTAATGTAACCAAATCATATCTCTACCATGATCATATCGTATCTGTAATACTTTCTCTCGACTTGGAGCATATGTATCATATGACATAAGTTTGTTACAAATGTCGTCAACACAGGACTGCTCGAGAGACTTAGTTAACATGTCAACCAATTGGCTTTTGTAGCTTTAATAATGACAAAGTAGATATTTTCTGTACACAAATTTCTCTATGTCAAAGTGGGAATAAATATTCAATATGCTTCATCTTTTTAAATCACATCTTTAACACTTCCCTGGAATGGAGCATATGTATCATGAGTTAAACTTGTTAAAAATAGTCAGAGTACCCAACAGCTGCCAGAGAGCAAAAGTGACCAAAGAACATGACAGTTATCATAAAAACAAAAAATGCTCATAGGACACGGTGGCTGGCACAAAGCAACAATGATCAAAGGAAATGACTGTAGCCGTAAATAAATAAAAAATTGCTCCAAGGACACGACGGCTGTTGAAAAGCAAATATTGAAGGATATGACGGTTGTCTGAAAGAAAAAATGCTTACAGAACAAGGCTGCTGCTAGAAAGCAAAAATGTGATTGTTGAAGAGCCCGACTAACCATCAGTGGTGGTGGTCTCTGGCCAGAAGAAGCTTGCCATTAAAAAGTTGAACGGGATGATTGACCAAAGAAAGCTCACCAGTAAAATGGTGCCAGTTCAGCCCGAAAAGGTTTGTCAGGAAGTTGCTGATGAACAACAGTGACGCCAGTGGTGAACAGTATATTTGGCATGAACAGTGGCAGTAGGGAATAGTCAGAAATAGGAAAAATACATTGTTTCGATGAAAATTTACACTGAGGGTTGACAGCCCTCAGGGAAAGCTCATAACAGTTTTTCTTTCTCGTTGGGCTCTAATACTATCTTAGAAACTATAATTAGGTCTCATTCCAACCTTACAAACCTGACCTACTTGTGATATGAGATTTACACATACTTATATACTATAATTTGACCATATCTCAAGTTCATGTAAGATCCCCACTCGAAACCACGAATTAAAAAGAGATAGAAAAGAAAAAAATTTATTGAACACGAATGAAAGAACAATGAATAGGAGAGAAAACTCTCATCTAAAATTTTCCCCTTCATACAAAGAGACAATCCTCAATTTACAATGATAGCCCATCTTAATCTCTCCCATCCTTTTTCTCCTACTTACACTTAACTAACCCCTCTAACTAAATCATTAATAATCTAAATATGTTAACAAGCATCTTATATTCTCAACCACAATTTTAATTTAGCAGACAGCACACGGCAGAGAAAAGACCTAAAGAGAAAGAATGAAGTAAGCAAAGGTTTTGGGTTGAATCCTAGATTCTTTACACTGGTGAGGAAGAGAAAAGATAGTATAGGGAATGTAAATGGACTCACTCTAAAACTCCATCTCATGAATCCGGGAATAAAAAGAAAAAACAACTACTCAGTGAAACTTGTCAACCAAATAAAATAAACTAATTTAATTTTATACTAAAAGTTTAGTTTTTAAAATTCCGATATGCATAATCCAAGTTAGCTTTATTTGAATACCAATTTTAGTTATCCAAAGATGTTGACATAACTTTGGTCTGCCAAAGAAAGTTGACATCAATTTAAAACCTCAATCATGGAAAGTGACAATAAAATCATCCTTCTATACAGCCACCACAGGAACACCAATATTAAGTATCAACAAGGTAGTTTATTAAGGATCAATCAACTTAACCAAAAGATCAGCCAGTACTTAAATAATTAAACTTGGCATGAGGCATCACCATGAATGAACTTAGAATAGATCAAAATAGCTGACAAACCTGCGCCATTATAGGATTTGGCCCTGATGGAGAAATGTAAACAGCTGGTCCATTGTTAACAACTGATTCTGCCTGAAGTTTGAAAGTAGTCATGAATGAATGATACGCTGACACAATAAAGTAAACCAAATCACTTAAGAAAATAACGGAAACATACAGAAGATTGTCCCATACGCAGTGTCAGCATTGTCCGGCCAAGTTCAAGTAGAAGTGCACCCAAATGCTGCATAGCAAGTCCTATCTGCACTGACTCTGACTGTATCTGACCTCTTACACGTGGATCAGCAGAAGCTCTTTCTCTTTCCAAGCGTCCTGCAATATGCTAGAGTCGCACATTACAAGTAAAACATAATCAGAAAAGATAAATGATGAAGATAGTAAGACTTATTCACACAAACAAATCCTTAAATGAAATATGCACTTCGTGATAACAACTTTTCAGGGTTAAACAGAAGTAAGATTTTCGTATCATTACATCTGCTAATATGGTTATGGACAAGGATGGATATATCAAGAGTCTTAAGGTTTTATAAGTATGCAATAAATACATGTCTCAAACGTGAGTGCATGTTTCGATAACTGTTGGAAAGAGCAAACCTTCTAAAAATACGTTCAGACTAAAAGATACAGTGGATATCCTTCTTCAAAAGTACTTTCAGCACCCTCCAACAGAAAACAAAGACAATCCAAACACAGCTTGAGTTGTCTTAAAATTAAATCTCAAACGGATTTGAGTTTGACTACATATCCTAGATATATTAACCAGGTTAAACAGGTCAAATGTGGACATCCCTAAACTGGTCAATTCACAAGATAGTTCAAATTGTATGTCTTGTCACAGTTAACCGAGACAAACCCTGCTAAATTGGTAAGTGCTGCAACATCAAAATAAAGGTTTATTTGGAATCAACAAGTTAATTGAAACCCTAGACTAGGATGAGACACCAATTATTTTGAGTCACATAAATAAATAAAGAATCACCATAAGCCTATGAAATATGAGCATACTCAACAACATGGCTGTCATTCTAACATTTAATTTGCTCGAAAGACAAATACATGGTGTATTCATGCTTTCAAGGTATTATTGATTAAAAGGATCATGCAATTTTTATTTTGCCCAAAATTTAAACTTATGTAGCAAATCTATAACGTACAAGGACTTTCACAGCAAACATCTAATACTCGCAGATAATAGAAAATGTATTTACTATTAGGGGAAAACAAATATTTGTAAATAGGATGTGTTCATTACTGAAAGTGCAGCAACAGTTTGACCACCAAGTAGTCGCTCTGCACGACGCAAGACAGTACTTAATGCTTCAAGAGTCGGCATCCCTTGCTGATTAGAAGGCAATTCCTCTCTCTGATCTCCAGGGTTAGCTGGTGAAAAATTTGACTCATAACCTGCATAAGCATTAAGCAATTATCAATATTTTAATTTCCTTTTAAATTAAAAATAAAAATGCAACAATCATAACATCATCACCATTTTGTGTCAGTGTCTGTTCCATGCGATTCATAAACTCAATCAGTGTGTTCAATGAATCAGGAATTGGCTGAAATGAAGGGGAAAGAAAAAAAAGTTAAACAACATGAAGAATGTTAAATTTCCACAAGAAAAATTTGAGTGCCAAAAGAGAGGTCATGTTCCCACTGCATTGAGAGATGGGAGGGGTATGGATCCTGCTGCCACAGGAATCTGAACAACATGAGATACAGATTGAAATGTTGGACCATGAAATGTCTGTCCAGATGGTGCCTGGTTTCCAGCTGGGTTTTGATTTCCAGCACGCATTCCTTCAGTTTCATTGCCTGGTTGAGCCTGATACACACACCAACCTAGTTCAAAGGATATGTATTGCATAATGCACGTAGGAAAAAAACATTTAGAGACTTCAAAGTGTATCAGTAGAAGTCTGTTGTGTTCTATCAATTTTATTCACAAACTAAACTGATAATAACACATAAGAGGGCTTAATAATACCCTGTTGTTACTATTGAAAGGAAAAACAAATATATATATCCGTTGAACCAGAAAAAAATAAATAAGGTTAAAGATTCCATAATTAAGATAAATAACACCTCATTGGGTACATTTTTTATCAGACATTCATGAGGTACTTGAGATTTCACACTATTAGGACAATGGATAAATACTTTTATGCTACAAAGCACAAGTCACCTGAACTAAAAACCACATGATATTGCTTCAGGATTTAAGAAAATGAGACTGAACAAGGCAAGCAAAATTAAATATGCAAAGTTGCAAGGAGAACTCAAATATGAAGGAGAAATCAGACAATCAATGAATGTAAAACTAACTTGATCACTCATGGTTAAGAAAATTAATTATATGAATACAATACCCCAGGAAATCATACAAATGATAGAAAATAAAACAATGTATGATCATCTATTCAACCAAAAATGGTACTAACTGAAGGAGTTTGCACAGCATTAGGACCATTTACTGTACTTTGGCCACCGTTTCCAATAGAATTTAAAACATGCCCAATAACCTGAAAAAAAAACGGTATGTAAATGCCTCTCAGGCAATATCAAAGAAAATCATTATTGCCAATACCGCATGACTATGAACTACATAAGATAGACGCAAAGAATACGATAACAAACCCGAGTGAGGTCATGAACAATTCCTTCACCCTGTTCCCCCACGTTAAATGTCCCAAGAACAACACTGTGTGAAATTTGCCCAACACGGTTACGAGGAGGCCCTGAGCCCACGTCATTTCCTTCCAAACAACGAAATATATCACTAGCATAGTACAACAGTACAAGAGATGTCCGATAATGTCTTAAAATCTGAAGATAAAAAACATAAAAAGGACCAACCTGAAGGTATACCTTGGTTACTACTTGTACCAGTGGGCTCATCAGCACTCGTACCAGAAGCCTGTGGCTGATTTGGTTGTCTTTCAACTAAATGCAATGTATGCCCATTCTCAACATCTTAAATGGTTAAGGATTTGATTATAAAACAGAGATGAGTATCACGGTTTGAGTCAAAATACTAACTCATTTCAGCATATAATAAACAAATTCTAATATAGGGGTCACAGAATTTCCTTCTGTCAAGCAATCCCAATTTCCAAATCCAAACTAATAAGGGTGTTGAAAAGAAGAGAAAAAAAAAGGACACTGAACATATATAATGCGTTCACTTCATGATGAAACAAATTATTTTAAAACTGAGAAAAATCCAGGTCCGTTACTCATGAAGTTGTCAGTAAAAAAAAATGCAATTTGAAGGATACGATACTCGGAAAGAACATGCTCATCCTTTAAGACTTTTCCTCTAAATATCAATCGTTGCTGACTAACTGGAACACCAATTTCATTTGCAATTTTCTCTTTGAACAACGAAACAGGCATCTGAAACGATTTTGGAGACCAGTTTGAGGGTTATGCACGATGCTATTGATATTTACCTCAATAGGACTTAAAAAAAGACAAGAACGACAGGATTGGATATTATAGCTTACATTTTTGTTCACTTGAAAACTGTAGATGCGGGAATCTAGAGTTTTAATATTGAGCTGAACAGTTGAATCTGAACACTCTGCTGAAATATTTCCAGTACTGGAGCCTTCATTGGAGCACTGACCCGCCATCTGTCGGTTCAGCTGCAAATGTGTTGGACCAAGGAAGTCGACAGAACTAACCCAGACAAAAAGATACCAAAGTAGCTGCAACTAAACACAACGCAGATGATGGGCATATTAATCACCCAAAGAGTGAAAGAAATTCATCGACGCATCAGTATAAGCAACAGGAGAGAGCAGCAAAAATCGCAAAATGAACACACTATGTTTGTATGGCCGGCAATGCTAAAACACATCAGTGTGCAAAAGATATGCAATATAAAACCCAGTAAACCTCCATATTCAGTCATTAAATCAAACTATTAAAAAAAAAAAACAGCAGATAGCAAGTTATCTCAGAAATTCCAATATAAAATGTGAATATCAAGAACTTCGGTGTCATTGGAAACATCAATTAGGTTTTCGGGAACGAACAGATGTTGGTGATACATTTCTCCAAACATAAAAACATCTAGTAACCATCAAAATAATGTTGTATGATGCACATGCAATCACACGTGAATATGGCTATGTTCACAACCAATAAAAATAAACGCAGAGCAACACAGCTTCAAAATATAATCAAGATTGGCTAAAGATTGGTCAGGTTTTTGATAGCCCATTTCAACCGGGGGAAAAATCAAATATGAAAAGAATTTGACAGATGAATCGGGAAATTCTGAATTTTTTTCAAAAAGAAAAAGTAGAATCAATAATTAAATTAGGAATAGTATATTAAAGTGCGATTAAAGGTTGCGAGAGAATTTAGCAGAGGAAGGTGATACCTGGCCTGAGTAGAGGAAGTTGGCGTGGGTAAAGAAAAGAGGCGCAAGAAGTGAGAGGGGAAGAAATATAAGAGATCTGCGTTTGGAAGATTCTAGAGAGCTTAGGAGGAAAATAAAAGGAAGAGTAAGTGCTCACCGTGAGTCACCGGAGATGGATTCGGGCTTATGATCTTTCCAGAAGGTGATGATGTTGATGATGATGATGATGACGATGCTACTGCTAGGTGCTTCTGCTCCCTAATCTCCTATATAAATCTCATTATGTTATATGCGTATACACAAACATGCCTTGGTTCCAAAGTTTTCATTTCTCTGCATAGACTTCAAGAATACCAACTGGTCGTCTACAAGTCCTTTTGGACTGGGCTGGCCACTCTTCCCAGCCCATTATGGCCCAATTGCTGGTCTTTCATCTATGTCCAGAGTTTACAAGGAATTAAATTAAAAAAAAAATAGAAAATCATATTTTACGTATTTTTAAAATTACATTTTCAGTAGAGAAAATAAAATTTTGATCAGACAAATGAGTCACGTAAAGCGAATCATAATGTAAAATACTTCAATAATGAATTTTTTAAATGTAAAATATTTTACTTAATTGAAAGTACAATTTGAACGAAAAGTTTAAGTGCAATTATGCAATGATAAAAATATCATCTCTCGAATTTCAAAATATGAACACAGCAAATAATAAGGGAACATTTCCGAAAAAAAAAATATAAGGAACTCAGAGAACATATACCATTTATATAAATTGATAAATATGGATATAAACATAAATTCTTTTATTAAATTTTCCATTTTAATATTACAGAATTGTTGACATTTTATACCTAGTTTTTCACATCTAAATAGATATTTCTACTCTTATTTATAAACTAAGTTCAATTATTATTTATTTATGATGCGTTAACATGACATGTTTTCTTTATATTGAAAACTTTTTTATAAACACTGGTAAATAACATTGTTTTTTAAAGTAATTTTTTTTATATATACTTATGTTAAGGACATCGAGAGAATAATCAAATTAAAAGATTACGTCATGTAAAGGTGGGAAAATGATGTATCAAGATAAGTAGAATTGAAAGAAAAAATCGAGTAAAAAATACTATTGAAAGATCAAAATAAGTTAGATCGAAGGAGAAAAAAGCATTAAGCAAAGAATAATCGAAATAGAAATTAAAACTAATTTGATAGGGAAGTCATGTGCAATAACTATTGCAAAATGTGGAATCAATATAAATAAATGGGTGACTAATTATGAATACAATTTCAAATGTATTAATAACATCCCTAGCAATATATGTCACCACTTCATTAATTTCCTTTAACCGTTTTTGTTTTACCTCTGGTAGTTTATTTTAGTGCAATTTGTATTTTTCCAAATCCTTCACCACTATTTTCTTTTTATCTCTATTTTGATTCTTTAATTATTTTATCTTTAACAACAAAAATATCAAAAATATGATTTCTGAAAAAAAAAATGAATTGATTGAAGTTGATATCAAGCAAAAATCTAGTAATTTAAAGATTTTTGTGATTTGATCCACAATATAAATGAATTATTTGTTAAATTTGTTCTAGCAATGGACACATAAACACTTGATACTTAAAATCAAACTTAAAAACTTCAAGTTTGCTGGCCCTGTGAACGAACCGCATCAAGTAGATTTCATCACTATAAAAACATTCAATCTAAATTCTCAAGAAACGACTTGTTCTTTTATCAATAATTTTTTCCTTTCCATTCTCTAATTCTTTTTCCATTTCTTAAAATAATAACTTTTATTTTCATGATTCCAACAAAATCAAAACTCAACCTATACTTATTGTTCGAACACACACACACGTGTGTGTGTATATATATATATATATATATATATATATATATCTTAGCATAAACACATGCATTATCATGTGTGTACGCATTTTTAAAATAGGTATGATATTATATTAGTATGTGATGATATTGTAATATTATTAAGTTAATATATAAAATAAAATTATATTTATTAAAAATAAAGTGAAAAATATAAAAAAAAATTAAAGAATAATCTTTGATAAATAAAGAAGAAGAGAAAAAGCAAAGATAGACCATTTTATAAAAAACTTGTAAAAATAATAATCAATTTTCAATAATTTAATAAATAATTATATTTTAAAAGATAAAATTGGTATTTTGAAATGTGTACACAAAAGAGATATTCATCTTTATATATTGTTATAGATATATATGACCTAAAACAAATTATTAAATAAATAAAAACATTTTCATAAATATTATATTTTATCATTGTAATAAATATATATCACATCATAATAAATATAATTTATTATGAATATAATATATCACGAATTTTATTAAATTCAGTAATTGACACAAATACAAAAATAATAAATCAAATAGCGATTATTTCATCGATTAACCTTATCTTGCAATCATACAGATTACACGATTTAAATCATTGACCTATTCATAATTTTGTATCTTTTCCATAAATATAAAGATACGCAAAGAAAATATGAAGGTGCAGAAAGGGAAATAATAATTTAACAAAAAGTTTTGTTTCATAAACTTTAACAAATAACCATATTTAATAAAAAAAAATCTAAAATTTTACTGCTTTATTTTTGTAACTTCTTTGAAAAATAAAAATAAATTACATTTAGTAACTTTATGAACTTTGTCAAACTAAATGTTTGTCCAAAAAAGTTTCGTAGGAACTTAAAATCATTTAAACTGACCACACCTTCCCAAAATAATGAAACACTTTTCACCCTGTAACAATTGAAACGTTCATTCTATGACCATATACATATACATATAAATCAGTAACATTAACTGAGAAAACAGAATTTCTTAAAATGTTAAGTAACAACATGGTAATATGGTGGGAGAAGTAAGATTAAGGAAGGAAGATTGAGGTGGTAATAATTAGGTAAGAGTATGAACAGGAAGGGCAGACATATGTGTGAAGGTGGAAAGACGCGTGTTTCCGAAGCAACGACAGAAGATAGTCCATGAAGGGTGCGTGACAGGGTAATATTATTGGACCCTGAGTTGGAAGTCCCAAGTGTTCCTCAGACATCCTCAAAAGCTCTCTGAATACGTTGTTCCTCAAATAGGTCAGTGGTAGCACGAAGCGTGCCTTGTCAATGGTGTACACCACAAAGTGACCCTTTTGCCTTCTTTTGATTGCCATGCCAATTACTCTTTTTAAGCTCAACATGTTGCAATCGGAGATTCAACACCTAATTATGTCTATGTTTGTTTCAGTGTGCTTATATATATAGGAATAAGTGAGAGGCAAAAGGTAGTTTGGAAGAAACCATGTGCTTATGGTCATGTTCACTTTGGGAGTGGGAGTGGAGTTCCCGAGGTACGTATATATAAACAATGTGCTGTAGCCGCTTTCTTCTTTTTTGCCCATGCTCACTACAACACAAAGCTTCAGGGTTGAATACACGTCAACCAAAGTGTTACAGTAATCAACTGATTTATAACAGTAGTTAACTAAATGCCAGTTATAGATGTTAGTTTGTTTCGGTTAAAGAATCTCCTATTCTTTTTAACTGCTAGTCAACCAGCATCGATACTTGTGAAATGTACCTAGATGTCATGCAACTAAAATATATTTATTATCTAGTGATATTTTTATCGATTTACCACAGTTTTATCATTCATCAAACTTGATTTCAACTTGTAAGTTCATCATCTTTTAAGCACTTGGATTTTTTTTTTTTCATTGGTAAGTTTTTGCGTGATTGTGTTTTTGCATGCTACTATAGAAAAAGTTAATAAACAAAATGATTGTTGTGGTATAATATAAGTATTATGTTTAAGTCACGCGTAAGCTTTCTCAATTTAATTGTATTTAAATGTTTGTACAAGTTTGATCACACAAAAATGACAGAAAATATTATTTCCATCACCAAGACAGTTTTATTCCCGCTATGGAGGTGTAGTGGAGACTTGGTGGAAAGAGTGATGCATGCATGCTCAGAGTTTAGAAGTTGCAAGCTTGATGAGATCCTTGCGAAGAATTTTGCCAGATGGATTTTTAGGTATGGAGGAGATAAACGCAACTTTTCGAATCCGCTTGTAGGGAGCCACCTGTAATTAATGTGTAACCCACAGAAACAGAATCCTGAGAATTTAATACTGAGTTCCGCCGTAAAAGTTGAACTCCGGCAATTCAAAATATATCATTATAATAACAGCAAAACAACGCAGCCCTGGTGTTTGTTGAAACTACAACTAACCTGTTCTGCAACAAAATCCATAACTTGGCTTTCCGACAAGCTACTTCCATCCTTCCTCACAACGTATGCCATTGGAAACTGCCCAGCCTCTCTATCTGGATACCTGTTCATCACAAAACTACATTCATTCATCTACTGCTCTCACAATTTATATATTTATTGTAGATGGATGTAATTCAAAGACTTACGGGATAACAGCAGCATCTAAAATAGCAGGATGAGTCAGTAACAAGGCCTCAAGTTCTGCTGGAGGTACCTGAAACAGGCATCAACAACACCATCTCAACTCATTTTTCCCTTTTCTTCATAACAATCCTTGCTTTAACTACCATTCATAATTTACTTTACCTGATATCCCTTGTATTTTATAAGCTCTTTTAGTCGATCCACAATAAATATGAATCCATCATTGTCAATGTAACAAACATCCCCTGTTCTTAACCATCCTTTTGAATCAAGGGTTGATGTCGTCGCCTCTTCGTTACTGAAATAACCTGCCATCCCCACCTTTTCAATGTTAATATTATACACCAAATCACAACTTCATCTACTTACTATTAAACCACATGCAAGATTTTACAGATTCAAAAACATGTTCATATTCGGAAAGTTTTATGACTTTTGACCTGAGTGGACTTGGGAACTGTGGCTTATCGTTGAAGTAGGTAAAAGGTTTGAACCCATGACAAAAAACCTATAGCTAAGAAGTCCTAAAGTACCTAACCTAAGCATTATAGTAATGAAGATCTAAGGCTCAGCAAGTGAATTCTTAATCGACACAATTAAAAGGGTTTATTTATCTATCCATCAACCTAAACCAATCATACCATATGTTTGAAAATATAATGTTTCACATTATATGTACATCACTTGAGGCATCAAAATGAGTAGGGACAGCACGTGAAATGGGTCGTTGGCGTTGTTGATGCCAAATTTTGACAGTCAAATAATGTGTATGGTATTTGTAATAGGAGTCCTTGTCCGTATTCCTTTTCAACGACAGCGCACAATTAATTATAAAAACGTTGTATAAAAATATTTTCCCGGAGAAAAGACAGCAGAGAGTGACGTAACAACTCCACTTGGATGAGTATGAGCAAGACTTGAAAAGAAAAGAAAAAGTAGAAGGAAAAGAAAAGTTGAATACTTAATGATTCCTCACCTTTCATGATGGTGGGACCCCTGAGCCAGAGCTCACCGGTGCGGTTAACCGGAAGCGACTGGCCGGAGTCAGGGTCGACGATCATGGCTTGGGTTCCCGGCGACAAGAGCCCCGCGGTGCCGTATCTGCGACTCTCCTCCAAGGAGTCGGTGGAGGCCCCGACACCGGTGGATTCCGTCAAACCATAACCCTGAAGGATGGTGACGTTGGGGTACTTGTCGACAAACCCCTCAATGACCTCCTTACTCAAGGGAGCGCCGCCGGATAGAACCCAATGCAGGGACCCGATATCGTACTTTTTCTTGATGGCGTCTGCGTTGTTGAGCATGGCAACCAGAATGGGTGGAACCAGGGGGAGGTACGTGGCGCGGAACCTCTGGATGGCAGAGAGCATGTCGTGCATCTCGAACTTGGTGAGGACGACGATGGTGGAGCCGGAGGCGAGGAGGCCGGTGGCGAAGGCGACGAGACCGTATATGTGAAACATGGGGACCGTGCAGATGTAGGTTTCGATGTCTCCGGCGTGGAAGCGACCGAGGACGATTTGGACCATGGCTATGAGGTTCCGGTGGGAGGAAAGCACGCCCTTGCTGGGTCCCGTGGTGCCGGAGGAGTAGAGCAGCGTGGCCGTGTCGTCCTGCTCCACGCGCTCCCTCACGCGCTGAGCGCTGGGTTCCTTCTGGGCCATGTCGTGGAGGGTGGCTACAATTTTGGCGTCGGGAATGGATGGATGAGTGGTGGCGTCCATGAGAACGATCGGTAGAGAGGGTGCTGCCTGGGTGACTTTGGGAAGCAAGAGAGTAGTGGTGAAGGCGAGGAGGGGTTTGGAATCTGCGATCTGTTTGGCGATTTCCCGCGTGGTGTTGAGGGGGTTGGTGGTGGTGATGACGGCGCCGAGGGACATGATGGCGAGGCACACCACCGGGAAGTCGATGGAGTTGGGAGAGAGGACAAGGACGACGTTGCCCTTTCGGATCCCCATGTCCCAGAGAGACCCCGCCACGCCCTCCACCGCTCGCCATAGCTGGCTGTAGCTGAGGTGGCGGCCTGTGGCGGCGTCGATGAAGGCGGTGGTTCCGCGGTGGGCTCGGGAGGAGATGAAGGTGGTGACGTCGAGGGCGTTGTTGGGAGCGAGTGGGAGTGGCTTCCTCTTGCTGTAGAAGACTGAGTTGGAAACGCAGAAGCCACTCCTTGGATCTATTTGCTCCTCCATGCTTTCTTTTCCCTCTTCTTCAAAATCACTTTTTTACTTCTTACTTTTCCACTTCTCAAACTTAATACTCCAATATATATAGAACACCAACACCGTGGTTTCATTTCTTTGTCTGTTTCTTTCCGTCCAACCATGTGTTACATTACAGTCTTACTCGTCTTATTTTGACAACACACGTTTTGCATATGATCAAAGTCTTCCAATTTTTAATGAAAGTGCATTTGATTCTGTTCCCATTATTTACTTTATTTTATATTTTTAATCACAATTTTTAGGATCTTAATTCATGCCATGACTAATGTCCCATGGGAGGCTTCAATATGTCTAATGAAATGAATCGTTTTAGCCTGATTTAACCTTTATTAAATATATATTTAATTATGGAAGTCCATTAAAAAACTGAAAAAGATGGAACTTGCAAAACCTTAGTTGCATTTATAAATCTGTGTTGAATTTGACTATAATCTGCAACTGGTCTCTTCTTATCGTCATCATCTCCTTCGTCACAAAACACGTTCCTAACTATTATATTCTCAGTCTCACATTGTGTCTCTCTCCTCATCCCATGGAATTAATTTATACTGCTTTCAAAGTTTGTTCCGTTTTGTTGATTTTTGTATAAAATATAAACAATTCTTTTATATACACAAATGGAAAAAAAACAGTTTTCGCCTTATAAAAAGTTTAGATATTGAAGATAGATTTATCTTTATATGTATTTAATCCACATGATCAAATAATAAAACTAGTTTTTACTGTGGAATTTATTTAAACAACAGAGATTCAAAGTTGAAAGTTGGTGCAATCAAATAAGTCTAATTAAGATAATGGATTATTTGATCAAAATAAAAACTACAAGGAGACAAACGTGCTAATATGATTATATCTAACAAAGTGCTGTAGGAAGACTATTTTTATTTTCTTCTCCCATAGGTTAAGACTTGTAGATTTTAAATTCTGTGAATGATTCATTTATAGTTTTTATATATTTAATGTGTTATAAAAAACTTTATCTACTTGTTTTAACGTGATTGGAGAAGACACAAAATAAGATAAAATCCAAACACTTTTTCGAAAATGTGTAATCCCTATGTCAAGTTGTCTACGTATTATTAGTTGCAAAATCTGGGAACATTATCTCTAACTTTCAAATTAACTATGATAATAATAATTAGTTGTCAAAGCAAATCCCTTAAACTTTTTGATTGACCATAAGGACGGTGAATGAATGAATGAATCAAAATGCTATATATATAAAAAGTGATTAAGGTAGTATGAAGAACAGGATAATGGAACACAATTATCTCTGGCAATGCATACATCAAATCAGTCTTTTCTCTAAAGAAGATTTGGTGGAATTCCAACTCACTGAACTCTGTTTGGATGTCTGTTATTTGTCTGATACTATTTCTTCTTATTATGATATGATGACATATAGGTGTATTTTCATCCATGATAATCATCGTGATCATTGAAGAATCTATTGTTTTCTTAAACCCTCCAAAAAAAGGTGTGGATAATTGGATCTGACAGAGCATTGGGGGTCATTCTGTAAATTCGATCCTTACTGTGCAACACAATCTAGTGTAAAGTTAGGATGATAACAGCGTAATGTTAATAAAGTTTATTTCCTTCGTCTCTTCGTTCATCATGATGTTTCTACAGACAACGATTGCACCCAAATGTCATAATTTCCTCTCTTTAAAATAAAGTCGCACCTCTAAATCTAATCTATTCACTGCAACTCCTGTTCCTTTTTGTTTCTTCACTTCAGAATCAAGCAGTTTCAAAACAAAAATGCTCCATTTGGTTGTGTTTGTAGCAATCATAAATTAATATTTTCTGATTAAAATTCGTTATAAAAGCTTTTTGAAGTTTTTAAAAAGTCTAATTATAAGGCAAAGGGCAGAGTAGTATTTTCTCATGTTGTAAGAATTTCTCATAGATGTGCTTCTCTGTTTTGTGACGTGTCTTTTTGGACTATGATCACCAATATATGTATGAGATTCGCATGAATAAAATAAGGAGAATTATCAGCACCTCTTTCTCTGTTTTTCTTCTGTTTTCTGTTCGAGGAAGCTTAACCTGTAATACATTAACAGTAACCTTATCCAACATAAGCACAATTTGTAACATAGATAAATATCACGAGGGTCTATATCTTAAAATACGTTTAACCATTGGAAGTTTTTAATTCAGAGCTAACTCCAAACTTTTTGTTGGATTATTATTTTTGGGCCGAATATAATATTTTTTAGGGTTAATTATGTTTTTGGTCCCTCAAGTATCGACCATTTTTGGTTTTCGTCCCTCATTCAAAAGATGCGCTATTTAAGTCCCTCACATTCTGAAACGCATGGAATTCGTCCTCATTTTTAAACACCGTTAGGTTTATTACAGAGCTGGCAGACGGAGTGCCACGTAAGGATCCCGTTTTTAACAGTGTTGATTTTTTGATTGACACGTGGTAAATTTAGAAGCTGCGTTTTTAAGACTAAGTCGTTTTAGTTTATTAAGAAGCTGCGTTTTATTAGGGTTTGCGTTTTATTAGGGTTTAGGTTAAAATTAGAAAGAAAGGGGTTTTGGTGAGATTGAAATGCGTTCGTGAAGGAGGACCATCGCAAGGGATTGGAGAGATTGAGATGCGTTCGTGAAGGAGGACGGAATTGCAATTTCGACGACGAAGTTGAGATATTTGAACGAAGAAGACAGCGCTGTGATCAACAAAGAAAGCAGGTTCGTTGTTCGTCCCTCTTCGAGTGTTTAGGGTTTCATTTGGTTGTTTGTTGATTCCGTTCATGATTCGATTAATGTGTTCTGTGTGTTCGTTTGAAATGTAGGGTTGGGAATGGGGTTCGATGTAGCTTTTCACCATATGGGTAGGTTCGAAAGAAATAGGGGACTGAAGTACGTTGGGGGTGAGATTCATGTTGTTAAGGGGATTGATCCGGATTTTTGGTCGTTCTTTGAAGCATTGGGTATAGTGAAAGAGTTCAAGTACGGTGGTGAAGTGAAGCTTTGGTGGAAGGGGTCAAAACAAAGTTTGTTAAACAACCTTAGACTACTGAGTGATGATAAGGAAGCTATAGAGTTAGCTAACTTTGCCGAGAAGAGTAAAGAGGAAGTTGATATCTATGTCCAACATGTTCCTAGTCAGGCTGAAATAGTTCACTTCATTTGTGGATTGGATGAAGTTGTCGCTGAAGAGGATGTCGTAGTTGAGGAGGCAGAGGTAAATGGTGAAAATGATGTGGTTAGGGAGGCAGAGGAGGCAGAGGTGAATGGTGGAAATGATGTGGTTAGGGAGGCCGAGGTGAATGATGAAGAGGCTGTGGTTAGGGAGCCAGAGGTGAATGGTGAAAATGATGTGGTTAGGGAGGCAGAGGTGAATGGTGAAAATGATGTGGTTAGGGAGGCAGAGGTGATTGGTGAAGAGGATTTGGTTAGGGAGGCCGGGGTGAATGATAAAGAGGCTGTGATTGGTGAAGATCATGTGGTTGGGGATGCAGAAGTTAATGGTGAAGAGGAACAAGATCCACCTAGAGATAGACTAGATGATAGTGAAGAAGAAAGGATGGTTGATGATGATGATGGATTTGGGATGGACAACAATTCAAGTCGCAGAAAGATTG
>Ga0214542_1003985_pt1 | contig 29596 bp, 26 predicted proteins | sample CNSS1metaG_FD_160096 | JGI IMG/M metagenome (GOLD analysis project Ga0214542, IMG submission 160096) | Root nodule microbial communities from cowpea collected in UCLA plant growth center, Los Angeles, California, USA - CNSS1 | ecosystem: Host-associated > Plants > Roots > Nodule | place: USA...
AATTATAAATTATAAATTATAAATTATAAATTATAAATTATAAATTATAAATTATAAATTATAAATTATAAATTATAAATTATAAATTATAAATTATAAATTATAAATTATAAACTATAAATTATAAACTATAAACTATAAATTATAAATTATAAATTATAAATTATAAATTTATAAATTATAAATTATAAACTATTAATTATAAATTATAAATTATAAATTATAAATTATAAATTATAAACTATAAACTATAAATTATAAATTATAAATTATAAATTATAAATTATAAATTATAAGCTATAAATTATAAACTATAAATTATAAACTATAAAAATGTTTTATCCAAAAATAAAAATTCACACACTATAGATCATCCAATTCAAAGTGTTTATTTTTCTTTACATATACAATTTTTATTGTATTTACGAAAAGTTCATTTTTGAATTGAGTAATTCGAATTCGGAAGCTGCAAATTAAACAATGAAAACAAAAAAAACTTTAGTAATATTACTCTTTCATAGCTTTTGTACCCATTAGATACTAACAAACTTTGGAATCCTTAGGCTTATTGCAATGAAATTTAAATTTTTTTTATTAATATTACTCATTGATACCTTTTGTACCTATTAAAGGGTAAAGAAACTTTAAAATAGTATAGCAATGAAATATAAACACACTCAAAGCCAAAAAATTGGAGAGAAAGAGAAGACAAAGTTGAAATAAACTATGAAGAATAAAATATTATCTAAGAATTATGGAGGTGCATATAGTAATAAAGGATGGGTGCAGAAAAAACCTATTAATACACACTCTCTCATGAGATCATGCATAATACATGGCGACAGTGGATACTTGACAGTGATGGGAATCACATAACATCAGCCGTACACTTGTCCATCAACACTATCAACGGTTGAGATGCAGAATCTAAAAGTTTGTCGATCTACAATTTCTAAGCTGTATATTAATCAATACTCCAGTACGGAAGCTTGTTACACCCGAACCTCTCCTCAGCTTCGTTTTGTTAACGAGCCTCAGCTTCGGAACATCGTTCATTCAAACTCTTTCATCTTTCACCATAACTCACAGTTGAAAAGCTTGTTGGAACCAGTTCATAGTTGAAACTCGACTAGGCCTGACTGTCACTGCGTTGCGAACCCTAATTCCCTTTCTCTTCTGTTCTCTTCGCTTTCGATCTTTCTCTCCACGATTCGGTGACAGCAATTGTGTAATTCACGTGATTTCTATGAGTGGCTCCGTTTCCTTCAATCGGATGCGACTGTTCACGGTTTGCGGTTTTCAAAACTGAGCGCAATTCTTTGTCGGTGGTGATCATTGGTGCATGCAGTCTCGGATTGGTAATGTACGAGTTTGATCCATCTATTTGTTGCGTTTTGAGGTCGGTTTCTCGCGATTTACGTGCATTTTGTTATTCTTTGAGTTTTGTGTAATTCAGTTAATTTTGTTTTTTCTTGCCTTGAGACTTTGTTGAAATTGTTTTGTTTGATATCTTGTCAAATTTAGCAGTTAATTTTGCTTCTGAACGGGGAATCATGGCGCAGAGTAATTGGGAAGCAGATAAGATGTGAGTAGAATAGTTTATGTTTGATAGAGGCACTGGAGTTACTGATCCGCGTAGCTGATTGCATTTATTGACTATTGTTGTCTACTTTGTGTTCTTACTACTTATATGGTGTTTCTTTCCGATTATGCTGCTAGGCTTGATGTTTATATTTATGATTATTTGGTGAAGAAGAAGTTGCATAACACTGCTAAAGCATTCATGACAGAAGGGAAGGTTTCTCCTGATCCCGTCGGTAAGAGCTAATTGATGTGGTGATTTAATGCTTTTAATTACTTTTATTCTTTGTTAGTTGTTTTTATTAAATACTCAGTTGCCCCGACCTCTACATGTGAGTTTTTGGATACCCTGATTCCTACAGTTCCGTACAGGGCTTGTGTACATCTTCTGGGTGGATGTTTTTGTGGTACTTGTACAGCAATTGATTATAGCTAACACTTTGCAATTGCAGCAATTGATGCTCCTGGAGGTTTTCTTTTTGAGTGGTGGTCTGTTTTTTGGGATATTTTTATTGCACGGACAAATGAGAAACATTCAGAGACTGCTGCAGCATATTTGGAGGTACCTCCTTTTCTTCCTTTAGTTCTGAAGATAAAATCATTCATTAGGTTCACCAACTTGGTGGTTAATTGATAATTCACTACATTTAAGAGTAATTGCCTTTCCTTTATTGATGACTCGCAGGCACAACAGAATAAAGTGAAAGAACAACAGCAACTGCAAATGCAGCAGCTGCAATTAATTCGTCAAGCTCAACTTCAAAGAAGGGATTCTAATCATCCTCCCCTTGGAGGCCCTGTAAATTCTATCACTACAGAAGGAGTGCTTGGGCAATCTACTGCAAGCGCTTTGGCTGCAAAAATGTATGAGGAGCGGATGAAGCACTCTAACCCCATGGATACAGAGACATCCCAACCACTTTTAGATGCCAGAATGGCCCTTTTGAAATCAACAAATCATCCTGGGTAATATTATTGGTAAATTTTATTTAACTTGAAATGCAATTGTCTTGTACAGGTTTACTAATTTTGTGCCTTTTCCCCTAACAGTCAGATGGTTCAAGGAAATTCAGGAAGTGTGACGGCAGCTTTGCAGCAAATCCAGGCTCGAACACAGCAAACACCTGTATGTGCTTCTACTGCTCAGTCTTCATCTTAATTCTTTTACTTCTTCTCTCTATAAAATTACAATGCTGATTTTCCATTTTCTTCCTCAGCAGGATATCAAAGGTGAAGTCAACATGGGTGCCATGCAGAGATCCTTGCCTATGGACCCTTCATCAATTTACGGGCAGGGAGGAATGCAGTCAAAGCCTGGCATTGCAAACACAGGTGTAAAATCAGTACAAGAGAAAAGCAATTTAAAGATGGAATGAAATTAAAACATATTTGTATTTCCACCATCTATATAAATGTAAAACAGGCAACAAGGCTTGGTTACCATTATTACTAAAGCCTCTAATTAACTTGAAGACTCTTGCAAGTTCGTGAGTCTAGGTAGAGAAAATGAGATAACTCATTATGAACCTCTGTTTGGATAAACTCAGGTGAACTAGTTGAACTTATGTAAAATCACATAAACACTTTAGTCAAGAAGAAAGTTATCAAGTTTGAAATGAAATGTAACTTTTGACCCTAAATGACCCAACAATAACTGTCTTTTAGTTGCTCATGCGTGGCTTTTGTACTCAAGTAAGGGTAACATTTTACTAAGGTTCAAATCATTTGAAGAAATTAATGCCTTTTCAAAATCTTTTCACATTTTAGTAACTTATGTTTTTATCAATTTATGTATGAGTTGGTCATTTATGTAGTTTGAATTATTTGGTACTGATGTAGTATCACACCTTATTATTGTGATTTGCTACTGTTCTCTACTGTGGAAGTTGAAAAGTTGACATTGTTGTGTTAAGAGTATTGTGTTATGCCTATTTGTTATTAATAAGTTTTTTAATATTATTTTTTACGAGGTTAACTGGTAATCTTGCAAGTTTATGATTGAGTCTATGGAAGCTTTACGAACTTACCCAAACTTTTATGCTGTTCAAAACCTTTTATGATACTTTAGTTTATTATGCTTTCCACTATTTGGGGTTTCTGCGCTAGTTCAGTTGTCATAAAGGTTTTGAAGATCATTTTCTTTAAAATGTTTTATGAGGTTCACATAATTACTATGCATTTTTCATTCGCTAATCATATTACTTGGTTTCAATGTTCTCTTCTTCTCCCATTTCAGGATTAAATGCTGGTGTAGGTAGTCTCACACTGAAAGGATGGCCTTTAACTGTAAGTTCTGCTACGAGACTTCAGTTTACTTTTTGTTTACATATCTAGCACTATTTCTGATCCAATTTAAATAAATTGTAATATGATCTAGGGCATTGATCAAATTCGTCCTGGTTTTGGAGCACCAGTTCAGAAACCACTCCTTCAGAGTGCAAATCAGTTTCAGCTTTTACCTCAACAACAGCAGCAGCTCCTTGCACAGGTACAGGCACAAGGAAATATTGGCAATTCACCAGTTTATGGAGATATGGATCCTCAAAGATTAAGGGGACTAACTAGGGGAAGTTTGAATGCTAAAGACGGTCAATCAATTGCAAATGATGGATCTATAGGCTCTCCAATGCAATCTACTTCCTCTAAGGTAACATTTATTTTACATTCTTGACATCATGTTTCCTGAATGTGGTAAATCTAGAACAATTTGATCATTTAAATCGAAGAGTTTTCTATATGATAGTGTTGTCTAGAGCATTGCTGTGTTTATGGATGATCTGTAGGATGTCTTTGTGTACATAGCTATTTGTGCAACTGATTAGATTATGGTACCTTTTAATGAGAATGTCTTTTCTGCTCTCCCCAAAGAATGATACTTGTCAGTCTTTATGTTATAAGATGCCTGAACATGTTAGGAGACTTCCTAGAAATTAGGAATAAGTTAATTATTCTTTTATTTCTCCTAGAAAAAGTAGAAATAAATTACCTATCTTTTTATTTATCTTTATCAAGAAAATAAGGAATAAGTTAGCTATCCTTTTATCTTTGTCTATTCATTTTTCTTATGATCTTTCCTTATTTTTAGGAAAAGAGATTAATTATAGGATGTTATGGGACAGGCTCATCCTATTTGTAAGTAGAGGAATTCAGTCAGTAATTCTTGTGGGAATAAATCAGTGGCTCTGTTGTAAAAGGGGGAAGCCTTTGGATTATCTCCCATTTTAGTTGATAAGATTGTTGTTTGCTTCTTTTCAGTTTTTGGATTCCTAGCAAAGCACTATCATTAAAGTACATGTTTGGTGGAGAATGTCATGTGAAACCATAAAGTTTTGAAATAATTGAGGAAGGTATTAACAAGAATTATAACTGTTTAGAGGCAAATGGGAACAAAAATTAATTTATTTAATGGTAAAAGGATAGAAAAATGCATAACATCCCAACTTAATTTTTCATTAAAAGAAACTACGAGTAGTCATTAGTAAAGGTAGAGACTGTACCAACTTGGCTTCAAACACCATATAATGAACTAAAATTAAAGGAGGTGCAGTTTAACTACTAAGACAACTTTTAAAAAGATCTATAACCATATTTTCCTAGAAATGGCAAATTAACTCGTCTTTGTGGGTATTGTTCGAACTTGTTCCCATTCCCATTTTGACAGGAAATCCCTGTATTTACCAGATACGGGTATGGGTAATACCCAATTTTTTCAATTGGGTATGGGTCTAGGATGGGTATATACCCTCCCCGACCCGTTCTCATACCTGTGCCAATACATATATCGTCCTCATCTTTTTCTTGTTTAAATTACTAAAGTATTGTTCCCGTTCTCATTTTGACGGGGAATCCCCGTATTTACCAGATACGGGTATGGGTAATACCCAATTTTTTCAATTGGGTATGAGTCTAGGATGGGTATATACCCTCCCCGACCCGTTCTCATACTTGTGCCAATACATATCTCGTCCTCATCTTGATCTTGTTTAAATTACTAAAGTATCCATACTTTATTAAGTAGCCTCATACATATATATATATATATATATATATGTGTGTGTGTGTGTGTGTGTGTGTGTGTGTGTGTGTTTCTTCTCTCTTCTAATTGTTTGACTTGTTATATATTTACAAAATCCACACATATCTCCAAGGTACTTTCTCTCTTATCACAACCTTGATTACACTTTTTTTCTTTTTGTGTGGTTATGTTCAGTTAGTATATTATCAATTTCTGTGAATAAGATATATTTTAGGACTCAAATTTGATTATTTTTACTCCTTAATATTTGTATTTATTGTTTATCTTTTTTCTCGAAAAAAAGTTTGACTCTCAAGTGTTCAATTGCGAAAGTCATTCATTTATTAGGTAATATGAAAACTTATCTTCTTTTATTCTCTATGATCCTTAATTTTTGTTTTATTTGAAAAACTTGTTTTGCTAAAGCAACTTACATTGTCTCTCAACAATCCAACTATTATGATATTTGAAAAAAATTCTCATATCTTTTAAGGTATTTTCCATCTTATCATATCCTTAATTATACTTTTTTCCTTTGTACATTTTATTCAATGGTGTATCAAATTGGTTTATCTTTTTTTACTTTTTTTTAATATTTTTATTTGTTGTTTAGTTTTATTATGTAAAATATTTTTTTGATGATTTTTTTATAGTTATTTTTATTTCATAATTCTTTCTTATACGTGTAATTTTACCACAGTAATTGATTAAAGATTTTTCATTTACTATAATATAATAATTTAAAGTAATTGTCATAAGTCTTGTTTACAATATCTAACATAGATTGATTCAAGTTCAAAAAATGAAATATTTATGTTTAAATTTTAATTATTATTAACTTAATATTTTTCTTATGTGTGATTTTGTTCAATATAATATTTATCTTTTTATAGTAAAAGAGATTAGATTAATAAAGAGATATTTAAAATATTTTTAAACTTGAATATTTATTTTATTTTTATAATTTTTTAAATATTTTCTTAACTTTATCGACTTTGTTTTATTAATGTTTGCAAAATTTATAGATGTTTTGGTTGTGAAATTTTATTCATGTTAACTGTGAAATATTTTATTATTCTTTGGTACTTGGTATTCTGATTTGAAATTTATACTATTATAATTTTTTTCTAAATATTTAACATCGAAGATATGAAAATATATTTTTTTGGTATTTAATATTTGATAATATTATGCTTTGTTTGATGTAATTATTTTTTTTTATGAAAACAATTATTTGGCATTGAAACAATATGAAAGTGGGTATGGGCACAGGTACGGGGTACCTGTTACTCGATGGGGATGGGAATGAAACAAAAATTTTATACACGTTGGGGATAAGGATGAATCTTTTTACCTTGGTAATGAGTATGAGATAATGAAACTCGTTTCCGTGCCGTTCCGTTGCCATCCCTATGTTTTCCTAATTAACATGACACACAAGATAAACTAGATAATGTGGCAAAGCCCAACAATATTTTCCATAACTTTTGAAAACTAAGGTGACCCTGTTGGGCGTGAATAAGAAGTGAATAAGAAGAGTAGAGTCAACAGAGGATTGAAGGTGATATAGCCCATACCACTATTATCTGATGCCAACCATCCATTCTGAACTCCAGTCAATCAACAAAATAGTGTCTTTAGTGAATGAAATGGCACAATGAAGAAATAGGAGTCTGATGACTAATAGATAATAAGTGAAAGGGAGACCAAAGAGCCTAACAAACGTTATCAATAGAGAGGTGAAAGAGATGACCAGTACAAAGTTGTTGAGACAGTTTTTGACCTTTTAATCATAGTAACAAAAATTAAATAACTTGAAGTAGGGAGAGAGGACTATGATGGGAATTACCATTGTGTACAATAAAAGCAATGAAACTAGAGGTTTGGTGATCCCCATTCCACTTGAGGAAGTCCGGAAGGATAGCTAGCAGTGGCTTAGTAAAAGTCAGGTAATTGGGCTAAGAGGGAGCCGGACGGAGTCTTCTGTGTTACATTCATAGTTCAAGGGGCACATATTTAATGCATAGCAAACCTGTCAAAAACAATATGGGTGACTCTGCGACAGTGGTCAGACTTGAGGTGTGATATTCTTAGTTTAATGGACTTATTGTTTTCACCATTACAAGAGATCAATGTAGATTAGTCAATTAAGGTAGAGTCCACATTGACAAGAGATGATTTTTTGAAGTGTTGGAATGCCGTTTTAGTTGTGGCCTCTATCTGAATTCCTTGATTGCAACCTCAAGACGGTTGATATATTCACATTGACTAGAGATGTGGCTTACATAGAGCTTATAAAGCTTGGGCAGTTTTCACATTACAAGTGAGTTAGGATCTAAACTCAAATTGTAAGACTTGTAGTATGATTGAGAGTGCATTCAGGTAGCCTATATAAAAGAAGATGCAGTCCTATATCTGAACTGAACTGTTGTGCTGTGACAATGTATGAAATTGGAAAATGTGGAATGTTATTCACAATTTAGAAGATAGATAAACGAGTTAAGTATCTACTGGAAGTACCTTAGAAGAAAAAGAAACTAGATTCATATTATCCCAATGTTTATAGGACTCCTTATCAAAATAAAAAAAATACAATAAAATGATCCTAATTCTAGGGCGTATACTTTGTTACTGACTATTTCCTAATATGAATAACTAGACCTAGTTTTGTGAAGTTGTCAAGTATTCATTTTTTCTGAAAATTAAATAAATATTCCTTGTAGTCATGTAATGTGGCATGGCACAGACTTGATTGAAACAATTAGTTGCACTTACTACTGGAGTGACAAATTGTGGAACAAGTCAGAGAGTTTCTGTCTTCTTGATATACTCTAGCCATGAGAAAGTTTAAAGAATTTTCTATTTAAGGTACCCATAAATATTTTAGCTTGTTACTCTGCCTAAATAGGAAATTTTGTTAATAGAAGTTTGATAAAGAATCAATTTTGGCTTTATAATAGAAATTTCATCTTCTCTGCGTTAATATGATTATTTTGTCATTTTTGATGCAGATCAACATGCCACAGATCCAACAATCCACCTCCCAGCAACAACAGGATCCTTTGCATCCACAACAATTGATGCAGGTTTTACTTTTATGCTTAAAATTATATCAGTTTTAGATACCTTTACCTTTTTGTTTGACCAAAGTTATACGAGCTAGCAGTTTATATTTAAATGCTTTTTCCCTTGCATGCAATAATCAATTGCCAACCATTTTTTAGAATAACCGGAAAAGGAAGGGACCTACATCTTCAGGACCTGCAAACAGTACTGGGACAGGAAATACACTTGGCCCTTCTAATTCTCAGCCATCAACGCCATCGACTCATACTCCTGGTGATGGAGTTGCTATGGCGGGTAACTTGCAGAATGTTGCCGGTGTATCCAAAGGCTTGATGATGTATGGTACTGATGGAGCGGGTGGTCTTGCATCTTCCACAAATCAACTGGTAAATCAAATTGATAATTTTATAATCTGTATTACTTGAGGAGCATGAATCTACTTCACTTGTTGCTTCCAAATTAAACATTTGTTGTAAAAAAACTGTAGTATTATTTTAACTTTAATGATTAAGTATCCTTATGAGACTGTTATAATTATAGAAATAAGGAGCTAGTCCTATATAATCAGGAATATCTAGATTTTATGTATTATTAGGAACTTTTTTATTTATTCCCATATCATATATTTGTTATCAGAGAATTCTCTGTTTATTGTATTGATTCTTCTTTCTCAATATAAATAAAGGTACTTGTGCTGTCTCATAAACATTCAGTTTCTACTTAGTGTTTTTCTCTTCCATAAAGTTTAACATGGTGTCTAGAGCCTTTTTCAAAATTATGTTGACTTGATAGACCTAATGTATTTGAAGGATTTTTTTTCATGAAACTCTCACATATTTCCTTTCTATGTGTTAGATATTGTTTAGATATTATTTGATATTATTTGATATTTTTAAGATATTGTTAGATATCGTTAATCACAATATCAAACAATATCTTCTATTTACTCTATTTATTTTCAATTACTCTTTTTAATTGTACCTCTCTCTATTATAAATAGATTATCCTATGTGTGGTTTATACACAAGGGAAATTAATCTCAAAGCCTATTTTCTCTATTCTCAACACTATGTTTCAGTGCTGACTCTGGCAAGTTTTCCTAACCACCTTTTTCTTTGGCAAGGTTTCCTTTGTTGTTTTTTCTTAGGCTTCCAAAATCCAGTTAACCATATTGTTTCTTCTCCTGTTTTCCAGAAAAAAAGAAAAATTCTTTCAACACCACATCAATGTCTAGAACAGATTCTTCCATATTTTCTAACCATATTGTTAGTATTGAGAATATGGATGGGTTTAACTATTCTACTTAGGCTTCCAAAATTGGGTTATGATTAAGTGGGTTGTGCCACTGCTGCCGAATGTGTTCCTAGAAAAGTCGAGAACGATGGATAAAGATTGATGCTTAATTCTATAGTGCTATTAAATCCACTTATTTATGTCTCACTCAAACCTATTTTCGGTACACGAGACATGTCCATCAGTTTGGAGTGAGGCTTGTGTCCTTTATACCAATGGCACACAATATCACTACGGTGTTTGCCAATATCTCTGAACACTCCTTGCCCCACGGCGATTGAGGGTCTTGTGTTTTATGTTGGGTGATTTCATGCTGCCTTGCGTGATTTTATTGAGCCCCTTTTACGAAGGATCTTGAGAACCATAATACATTCTTGATGACCATGAGCTTGTATAGCTCGCCACATGAGTATGCTGCTACGCATGATCAAACTCTGAAACAAAGAAATTGCTTCTTGAAATTAAGAAACGAAAGAAATTGCTTCTTGAAATTAAAAGGGACGAGGAAGAACAAATCTGCCCTTGGATAAAATGGGTGGAGTTGCCCATGTTTGACAGGAGTGATCTACTATGATGGATAGCCCGGAAAATTTTTTGAAGTAAGGAACATCAAAAGGCTGGAAAATTTGAATAACCTTAATTGGCATGGAAGGAAACACTGACCATTGGTTCAGATTCTGGTGACAAAATCCCAAGAACCCTTCTTGGGAAGATCTTGCAACAACACTGTTATGGAGATTTGGAGGGGTTGTGGGCAAAGCATATTCTTTAAGAGATTGGCTGCAATTAGATAGATTGGGAGTGTAAAAGATTTCATCCAAGAATTTGAAATCCTGGTATCTCAATCAAATCAAACATCAAAAGATCAATTGGTTGGGTATTTTTTTGCAGGGCTATATCAGAATATACAAATACAAAATTAGGTTCATCCACATGATCGAGAAGACCTGCTTTGAGCCATGGAAATTGTACGAGACATGGAGGAGGCTATGAAGGATACACAACACATCAGTGGACCTTTGTATTGTGAACATAATTTAGGATTCTGATATTAAGGTGGAAGAGAAATTGTGTCTCGAATTTATCCTCAAGGAACCACACTCAGTGTACACTTGTCCAATGGGTCTTGTCAAACATCGGGGTGAAAAATCATTATCCGGATCATCAGTGGCCAACCCTGGTTCGGATTAGACAGGGACAAGGATTAGGGAAACCAGGAATCTTTCATTTCCTGAACACATCAAGAGAAGGGAATCTTTGTTATCGTGTGGTGGAGCTTTTGATCCAGTCATTGGTGTCCATCCAGAAAAGAGTTTTGGGGTTTGTTCTTTTGGCTGAAAATGAACTAATTAATGAGGCAGGGGAGATAGTGCAATTAGTGGCAGTTGAAGAAGATTTTGTTGAAAGAAAAGAGGCTGATAATTGAGTTAGACTCTTAATGGTTGGAGTTTTCAACTTGTGCAGTTAGGGATATGACTCAACTGCAAACAATGATATCACAAGGGAATATTAGGGTGAAAAACAGTGACACCAGTCACAAGATCATATCAGTAGGTTTAGTATACAACCTGGGGTTAAAGATTGATCCAACAAATTCTTATAATAAGGTGAGATTAGGAGATGGGTAGGAAAAGCAAACTCAGCCAATGCAAGGGACCTGAATGTGAGAATGGGTGATTACATTTTTTTCACGGGAGTTTTTTCTGTTTGAATTAGGGGGAGTAGATGTCATTTTGGGCATGACCTAGGTACTTTTAGGGGGGTTAAGGTCAATTGGAGGACCCCTACCATGACTTTTTCTCATCAAGATCAAAAAGGTTGATGTTGATAAAAATGGAAGCATGCTTTGGATAGTTGAACACAAGCCACTAAAAATTTAGAGAAGCAACAAGGAAAAGCACCTGCAATTATGGTTTCTGCAACTGAGGATAGGCCACTTCAACAAATCTTAAATGAGTATGCGGTGGTATTTGTAGAACTTTGGTTTGCCTCCCATTATAGCAGTTGAGTACTGAATTCCTGTTTAAGCAAGGACAAATCTTGTACCCTCATACTCAAGCCTTATGCTCTTAGTCATGAGAAAGGAGGGAAGTTGTAGAGTCTGTACTGATTACAGAACCCTAAGTAAAGCAACTTTTTCAAATAAGATCCCTACTCAATGATTGGAGAATTATATGGAACTGAATATTTTTCTACTCAAGAGGAGGATATCACCAAATTAGGATGTATGAGCCAGATACACACAAAACAACTTTTAGAACACATCAAGGGCATTATGAATGTTTGGTTATGCCTTTTATTTAATCAATCACCAACTACTTTTCGTTGTGCAATGAAATCAGTTTTAGAGCAATTTCTAAGTCGATATGTTATAGTGCTTTTTTTATGATATTTTGATATACGACAAAATTATACTGGGGTATTTGGTCATGTTATTTCATAACAAGGAGTTTCCATGGATCCTCAAAAGACTGAAACTATACTGTAATGGCCTATTCCCACGAGCAGTAGGGCCCTGAGAGTTTTTTTTTGGTCTAACAAGTATCATTGATGTTTTATATGGAATTATTGCAAGATAGCCATGCCTTTGACAATTTCAAAAAAAAAAAAAGATTTTTGAGTGGCCTCAAGACAGTCTAGGTGCCTTTACACAGTTGCTGATAGCTATTACTACAATTTTGAGGGTGCTCTATTATTCTAAGTCTTTTTCCATAGAATGCAACACTTCTGGGAAAGGATTGGTGGTCGTCTTATTCCAAGACAAAAGACCCATAGCTCTTTTCAGCAAAGCACTAGCAAACACCTCTCTCACAAAGTCTACATATGAAAAAGAACTTATGGCTCTGGTCTTGGCCATTCAGCATTGGCCTCCTTGTTAGGACATAAATTCACAGTGTATACAAATAAAAAAAAAGGCACTTGTTAAAACAATGCATCACAACTTATAATCAATGTAATTGGTTTCCCCAACTATTAGGGTATGAATTTGAAGTCATATATCTTAGATAACCAGAACAAAAGAGAGAAGAAGAGAACTGAACAAACTGACTTTATTGAGAACGAAAAACTAACTTGTATCATGTATACTTAGAGTATTTATAGGTAAGTGGTTCTGGAACCACACCTTTACAGCTGTCAACAGATCTAAACATATTACAGTATAAAACATGCAGCTGTACAAAATATAGTATTTTATTCTAATACTCTAATAGCCCCCCTCAAACTTAAGTTGAAGATTTTTCAGCAGAAAAATGCTTCACATTAAGTTTGGTGCGTAGAACAGTAAAGCGGGTAGAAGATAGGGCCTTGGTGAACACATCAGCCCACTGATCAAGAGCTGGAACATGTGAAACAGTCAATTTTTGAGCCAAAATCTTCCCTCGGACAAAGAAAACATCAATCTTGTGTTTAGTACGATTGTGAAAAACAGGATTGTGTGCTATAGCCATTGCACTCTGATTGTCACATAATAGTTGAGGTGTCTGAAAAGAAACTTTGAGTTCAGTAAGTAATCAAGTTATCCATGTGAGTTCAGCAGATGTTTGAGCCAAGCTTCTGAACTCAACTTCAGTACTAGATCGAGCAATAACTTGTTGCTTGCGAGACCACCATGAAATCAAATTTGGACCCAGAAATACAGCTGTTCAAATGTAGACCTTCTGTCATCCACATCAGATGCCTAATCAGCATCACACAATGCTGTTAAAGGAGCTGGATGAGATAGCATAGCAGGTTGAAAATGAAGACCATGAAACAGAGTGCCTTTAAGATACCTCAGGATACGCGTTACTACAACCCAATGAGAATCTAAAGGGTTAGCCATGAATTGACACACTTTATTGACAACAAAGGCAATTTCTAGTCTAGTGATAGTAGCATATTGGAGAGCTCCAACAACAGACCTATACAGAGTTGGGTCGGAGAATAAATCTGCACCTTGTTTAGACAATTTACAATTGGATGCCATAGGAGAAGAGATGGGATGAGCTTCTGCCATGTTTATTTTTTGAAGTAAATCACGAATATATTTGGTTTGAGTCATGAATAGAGCCATCCATTAAATGTTTGACCTAAAGACCAAGAAAGTAGTCCAACTGACCAAGTTGTTTCAGAGAAAAGTTTGCATGAAGTTTAGCAGTGATAATTTGAATCAGACTTAGAGAGCTGCCAATGACAAGAATGTCATTAACATACACCAGAAGATAGATAACATCAGATTTATGCTGATCAATGAACAGAGATGTGTCACAAGAGCTAGAGACAAAACCCAATTGCTGGAGAGTATGTTGCAACCGTGTAAAGCATTGTCTTGGAGCCTGCTTTAGGCCATAAAGAGCCTTATTCAGTTTGCAAACTAAGGATTGATCAGACGCCTCAAATGTTGGTGGTTGTTGCATGTAAACTGTTTCATCTAAGATCCCATTGAGAAAGACATTATTAACATCAAGATGGAACAATTTCCACCTATGAGAAACAACATCTGTGAGAATAACACGTATAGTAACCGATTTAATGACTGGAGAAAAGGTTTCATGAAAATCAAACCCATGAATTTGATGAAACCCTTTAGCAACAAGACGAACTTTATTTTTATTGATGGAGCCATCAACATTTTCCTTTACCCTAAACACCCATTTCCAGCCAATCATTTTTCTGCCAGGATGGAGAGAAACCAGATCCCAGGTTTTCTGTTTGAGTAAAGCTTCATACTCACACTGCATTGCTGTTGTCCAATTAGCATTACTAAGAGCTTGTTTAACTGTCTTGGGCTCAGAATGAAAAAGCAACAGAGAAGGATGAATTGATGAATTTGATGTTATTGGGCAGCTGTTTCAGATCGGGTTTGCATAGGATGAATGTTTTTACAGAGTGCAGGAACATAATCTGAACCAGGATGTGTCTCAGGAGAAGAAACAGATTCAACCTCCAACGAGATACTTGAGCTGAATGGGGAGGTTCTGTTAGCAGAAACCTGAATCGGAGAAGCCACAACAGGAGAAATAGAAGATTCAGGTGGTGACAAGTTAGGCTGTAGTATAAAATACTGATTTATATCTTTAACAGAATTAGGAGACTGAGGAAACAACTCAGAATAAGGAAATCTCTATTCATTAAATAAAACATCTTTAGAGATAAAGATGCGCCCACTAGAAGCCAAACACTTGTATCCCTTGTGAAGATGTGAATAACCAAGAAACAGACACTCTTCAGATCTGAAGTCAAGTTTGTGACTTTTATAAGGTCGTAACAGAGGAAAACATGAGCAACCAAAAGTTTAAAAAAAAAATGATAATCTGGATTTTTATGAAATAAGACAGAAAAAGGAACAACAAACTGAAGAGATACAGTGGGTAATCTATTGATAAGATAGACTGCAGTAGTAAATGCATAATCCCAAAAATGCAAAGGAAGAGATGCTTGATGTAATAAGGTAAGACCTAACTCAACAATGTGTCTATGTTTGTTGATGATGAGCATGAGGACATATGAGTCTATGAACAATACCATGATGAGCTAAATAATTGGTGAAAGGACGAAACTCACCACCCTAGTCAGATTGAACTTGTTTAATTTTACAATTGAGATGCAATTCAACCACTTGTTTAAAAGTCTGGAAAACTGACAGAGTTTCAATTTTAGTCTTGATAGGAAAAATCCAGGTATATCTAGAGAAAGCATCAACAAAAGTTACATAATATTTATAGCCAGTATGAGATGTAATGTGAGCAGGTCCCCATAAATCAGTAAAAATTAATTCCAAAGGAGAATATACATATTTAGAGTCATGAGAAGGCAACCTATGAGATTTACCTGCACAACAAGATTGACAAAAAATAGAATCAACTTTATTAGGGAATGAGAGATTACAATGTTTGAATACAAGATGCATAATATGGTTGTTAAGATAAACTAATCTTGTGTGCCACAAATGAACACTAGTACTGTCATAAACAACTTTATTTACATGATTTAAAGTAGTAGAAAAAGAAGGGGACGCAGCAGAGAGCAGAGATGGTGACTGCCATGGTTTGATTGAGAGAAAAGATGAATATTATGGATAGAGTAGAGTTCATCGATATGGTCCAACACCACCATGAAGAAGAACCTTATTCGATCCCTGGATTTTACAAGACATTTATCAGAATGGAACTCAAAGAAAACAGTTATCTTTGGCAGATTGACTGACACTCAACAAAGTTTTGGTTACAGAGGGAACATGCAACAAATGATTGAGTTGAAAAAGAACACGAGAATCAAAAGGAGATTCAAACATAGAAGATCTAGCACCAGAAATACTCAAACCTGCACCATTGCTTATGAAAATTTGGTCTGGTCCATCAAAATGTTGCATTTATTTAATGTTTAGAGATTCACCGGTAACATGGAGACTAGCACCAGAATCAGGGATCCATGAAGTAGTAGCTTTACCTTGAGAATCAGACTGGACAACCATGGCACTAGGGCCAATAGAAGGAGTGGATGTCGTGTTTGGATTTGTCCAAGTATGAGAGGCTTTATAAGAACTTGTAGAGTAGGGAATGGACTGCTGTGTGGTAGGATCAATGAACATCAGAGATTCAGGAGGTTGATATGAGGAATCAGACCGAAAGTGACACACATTTGCCGTATGACCAAATTTGAGACAGATTTGGCACTGAAAGTTGGCAAACTTGTGACCACAACCTCGTGCAAAATTATTTCCTTCACGAGAAGAACTACAAAAACCACTGCGTTGATGAGTATCACGGGAGTAGGAGCCTTGAGTGTAATGAAGAGAGGGAGTGACTAAGGATTGTGTGTCCTGAACATATTTGTTTAACCGAGTCTCATGACCGCATAGCAAGGCTTTAATTTCTACTATAGGAGGGACACATTTCTTGCTTTCAATGACAGAAACTATTGATGCATAATAAGAAGGGAGACCTTCCAAAATAGCATCAACATGCTCTTCATGACGAACAAGAGCACCTACACCAGCAAGCTCATCCACGTAGTTTTTAATCTTCAACAAGTATTCATCCATAGACTTAGAATGAAGTTTAACACCTCTCATAGATGTACGTAACTTATTGGTTTGGAGGTTGAAATACTCATGAATCTTCTCATAGACTTCATACGAGTGAGTGCAACCAAGCACGTGGGACAACATAAACTTAGAAAGAGTAGACTGCAACCAGACCAAAAGAGTTTGATCCTGGACCTCCCAAGCTTCGTAGTCAGGATTAACCAGGCCATCTAAACGATCAAATTTCGTAAGAAAACGTGCAGGAACAATAGGATTAACCACAAACCTCTGTAAGTTGTGTGATTTTATGATTGGTTCAACATACTGACGCCAGTGGAAGTAATTAGAATCATCAAGTTTTTTCGCGATCGACGTTGGAAACGAAGGTGAAAAGCCATGAGAAGAGACCACATAAGCAAAACAGAGAGTCGAAACACCGTCAACCATCGATTGAAACCGCGCAGAAAGACGAGCGCGAGAAGAATACCTAGCACCGATCAATAAACAGTGAACGAGAGAACGATCCACCTATTGGATCAGATCGCAACGAGAAACGCGGACAATCGACGACTAAATCGGAGGAGAGAGAACGATTCACTGATTGGACCAGATCGCACCGAGAAACGTGAACAATTGATAGTGAAATTGGAGGAGAGAGAACGATTCACCGATTGGACCAGATCGCAATGAGAAACACGAACAATCGACTATCAAATCGTAGGAGAGAGACACTATCAACAAATCAGAACCAGCGGAAGCTTAGAATGAGAGACGCGAATGCATCGAACCAAGCAAAAGGCAGAGAAAAAAATGGATTGCAGCAAAAAAACTCTGGATACCATCTTAGATAACCAGAACAGAAGAGAGAAGAAGAGAATTGAACACAATGACTTTATTGAGAACGAAAAACTAACATGTATCATGTACATTTAGAGTATATATAGGTAAGTGGTTCTGTAACCACACCTTTACAGCTGTCAACAGATCTAAACATATTACAGTATAAAACATACAGTTGTACAAAATATAGTATTTTATTCTAATACTCTAATAATATATAAGGTGGGAGCAACACATCAAGTAGCAGATGGCTTATCAAGGAAAGAAGGAGTTAAGGAGTTGCAAGCCATATCTGAACCTTTTATGTAGGATATTGAATCTATTGACGGCGAGGTTAATCTGTACCTGGTTTCGTAAAAAATCTAGGAGGATTTAACCAAGGGTCCAAACCAGTACCCCCATTATCTTTGGAACATGAGTGGCTATATTACAAAGGAAGATTAGTGTTGGCAGCATCATCATAGTGGATTCCCGAGTTACAATGAGTATCATTCTATGCTTAATGGAGGACTTTCAGGAGTATAGCTCACTTATTGAAGCGCTGTGCAATCCCTTTATTGGATTGGTAGGAAAGAGTAATAGTGGAGTATGTGGCAACTTGTCATGTATGTCAACTTGGTAAATATATATAAAAGATACTTTTGAATAGAGTAAAATCTACTATCTGTATTATGATTTATGATTTTGTAAGTTGTTCACGATCCTGATCATAATCTCAATTTTAACTATCTTAATGGTGATATTGTTAGGTAGTTTTTACAAATAAGAGTTAGATGAAAGGAGCCCATTAGGAAGCTAGAAGGGAAAAGTGGGCAGTTTTTTTAGATTTAAGATTCTTGTAACCGGAATAGTCTAGTGAAAAGTGCTTCTTTTTAACTATTTTGTACAATTGCTGAATTAAGGAAGTTTAGATTTTCTTTTCATAGTTCTCTGAAAATAATATTGTTTCTTAACAGATCATAGTTCTTGAATCTTAATAATTTATATCCTTCTAGTTGCAGGATGACATGGAACATTTTGGAGATGTTGGCTCCTTAGAGGATAATGTGGAATCATTTCTCTCACAGGATGATGGTGATGGAAGGGACTTGTTTGGCACGTTGAAACGGAACCCTTCTGAGCATGCTACAGATGCTTCAAAAGGTAATCTCATGTTCTTATGCATGTATAAATTTTTACCATTCACGTTGACCAGGTTGCTGTCTATATTGCTTCCCATTTCAGGCTTTTCCTTCAGTGAAGTTAGTTCTATACGCAAGAGCAACAGCAAAGTTGTTTGTTGTCATTTCTCTTCAGATGGAAAATTATTGGCTAGTGCTGGACATGACAAAAAGGTAGAATATATGTATTTTTTTAACTTAACAGGTTTAAAGCAATGGCAGAGCTTCAAAATAGTTAAAAGACACTAGCATCACCAATTATATTTCTGCTTGTGAAACGTAAAATTGAATATATATATATATATATATATATATATATATATATATTTTCTTTCTGTAGTTTAAAACTTAACAAGATTAATTACCTATTTTAAATTATTTGTTGCATTTCAATATTCATGAATCGCATGAAATGTATGAATGCCAAGGTACAGGCAGACATTTCATGCGAAATCTTATAAAATGGGCATATGTGCCTTGTGATTTTAACAGGCTTGGTGTACCTTCCCTTCCCATAGGGAGAAAACGCAACTTTTACTCTTCTCATCAGCATGTAACACTTCGGACAAGAACAAGCATTAATTAGTTTACCCAATAGCACCCTCCAATTAAGTTGAAAAGCTAAAGATTAAAAGCTTAGGTATCTATTTGTCCTTTCCCTGTGTTTGCTGCATATACTTTTAATGTCAAGAGTATGTTCTGAAAGCATAAGCTAATCAGGAAATGTTCTTGAGTGATTTATGTCTGTTGCACCCCCTAATGCAATAAATTTGTGCTGCTTTAATTAAACAATTACTTAGAAAATAAGGTGGGGCCAAATTTCAACCATTTAGTCATAGCGCCATGTTATTATATTAAGTCTGATTGGTGGTTGTTTGATACTTAACATAGACCATCAATTAATTCACTTTTTGAGTTGCAAAAATTAGTCTGTCTCAAAAATACCCAGAAAAACATTTTGAATTTTTTCATTTGTACAATTTCTAGATAATTAAAATTCATACCCCTTTATGAGATACTATATTCAATAAAAAAAGATAGCTTTATGCAGGCATTTTGTGGTCTTCGTATTCTGTGGGATCTCCAGGTTTAGTCCAACAAAATGAGAAAGATTTTGAGAATGAAAAGAATGAAGAGATATAATATACCCAATTGATTTGGTGAACTTATCATCCCTGCGGTTGCATTAATACTTTATTCAGATAAAGAGTCTGGCCTTTGAGTAGGTCAATAAAATGGTTGTTTGTCCTTGCAAATTGTAAATTTGTTTTATAGATTATGATGGAAATATTTCTAGCAGATCTGGTATGTTTGTTTGTACTTGCAAATGTATCAAATTTTTATTTTTATTTTGATATTAGTTCTCCAATTACTTTTTTTGCTATTTTTGGTCCTTGTTAATTTAATGTCCTAGTAATACCTTGTAAATTATACTTATCGTTCTATTTCTTGCTATTAGGTTGTTCTGTGGAACATGGAGACACTGCAAACAGAAAGTACACCAGAGGAACACAGTCTTATTATTACTGATGTTCGCTTCAGACCGAATTCAACTCAGCTGGCAACATCTTCATTTGATACAACTGTTCGGTTGTGGGATGCTGCGGATGTAAGTTATTCTCTTCTTATTGCAGACCTTTCATGTTCTTTCTTTGGTATGAAAATTATATCTGCTTTCGGCTTTTTGTTAAACGAAATGCCCTGTGAACGGAGACTAGACTGTAGTTTGATTATTGTCAGAAAACATATGATGTCTAGGCACATAAAAATATAGTAATAGAGAACTTTGGAAAAATGAAAGATTTCATTTACTCCATGAAAAAGTGTAAGTCTTGAATGTTTACTTTTCATGATAACTTTCTTGAATGATTATATCTTCATGATCACGTACCAAATTTTAGATCAATTAGGCATTCATAGACTTCTAACCTTGCAACTTACATTTACTTATATACTTCAAAGAGTAAAATATCCATTAAAATGAAGTTAGTTGATAAAATATCAACAAGTTTTTACATTTCTTAAAATTTTGTACACTTTATCACTTCAATCACTTAATCTAACAACTGAGATTATCAGATTTAATTTTCAAAAAATGTCCTTCAGTGGTGTTTATCAGTACTCTTTTGGAATAAGTAGATTCTTTTCCTTTTGATAATCATGGATTTATATTCTATTTACTGTGTAATTTTGTTCATTCAGTCTATGCTGTACTTTAGATTTTCAACGTAGTTCTTAAATCTCTTCCTCTATGTCAATAGACACAGACACCTTATATAATTTTATGTCTTGGAAAGTGTTGTTTATCTTCAGGTTTCAGAGTCAACAACTAAAAGAGATTGCATGAAAGCCTTGATTTTACCTTTTCTCTATGTTGGCCTGGCTCCAAGCCTCCACAACAGATTCTAGCAAAATATAATTCATTAGTTCTTGTCTCCAATATTATGGGCCCTGATGGTACATATCAGTAGTTAAAATAATAACATATCTTGCACATTGATAAATAGGTAGCTGATTGTATGGTGAACACTGAAATTGGTTTAGTTAATTTGATTGATTCTAATTATACTATAAATAACTAAGACATACATGTATGCAAGTCAAGACGCCCAGCTTTCAGTAAACCTATCTTTCTTGACCAATGATTGCTGGACTTTAAAAATGTGTTGTAATTGAGAACCCATGGTATTTTGTGAAAGTTATATTTTGGAAGTGAGAACTGTTCTCTGGCAGTTACGTTGATGGTTTGTTTCTATGGTTGCTAGCTTTTCAAAAGATTGTAGTTTGAACCGTAGTTAAAAAAAAAAAGAATTAACCACGTTAGAATCGGCTTGATTATTGTTATTGTTGTATGTTCAGGTGTCCTTCTTTATAAGTTTTGTTTTTTACCCTGTGGATAAAACTTGTTGTGAAGATGTGTTGCTCTGAATTAAATATATTGTTTTGGATCTTTTAAGCTGTACATGAAAATTGGGTGCTAAATCTTATATAGCTCTTGCACTGCGAAAAGAAGTATCTTTTTTAGTATTGGTTTCGTTGTAAGTGGACTTACCATTGACTGTTACTTTTGCAGCCAACCTTTTCTCTACAGGCATATAGTGGTCATACTTCACACGTGGTGTCCCTTGATTTTCACCCAAAGAAAAATGATCTTTTCTGTTCCTGTGATGATAACAATGAGATTCGTTTCTGGAATATTAGCCAATATTCTTGCACCCGAGTTTTTAAGGTCAGCTACAATTACTTTTAGTTATCTAGATATTATGAATTATGCTTTTTCTCAATTCTAAACGATATTAAATTAATCAAGCAGGGAGGATCTACCCAGGTGAGGTTTCAGCCAAGGGTTGGTCAACTTCTGGCTGCAGCAAGTGGGAGTCTGGTGTCTGTCTTTGATGTTGAGACTGATAGGCAGATGAACATGTTTCAGGTGTTAACATGGACACAAAACTTCGGAAATCTAAGAAAATAATAAAATTCCTCTGCCCTATTGTTTTGTGATAAATATATTGTAATAACTATAATTTAATGCATTTCTAGGGACACTCTGCAGACGTACATTGTGTCTGTTGGGATACAAATGGAGATTACTTGGCATCTGTGAGTCAAGAATCTGTCAAAGTGTGGTCACTTGCATCTGGGGAGTGCATTCATGAACTTAATTCCAGTGGAAACATGTATCATTCTTGTGTCTTTCACCCAAGCTACTCAACTCTCTTGGTTATTGGAGGATACCAGGTTTGCATGTGCCTATGAATCTTTGTTGTTTGCCTTTCCTTTTCACTTCTTTTATTGTTTATTTGTTTTATATATGTAAAGTAATTATACAAAAGTTACTTCCCCCACTATTCATTTTTCTCATAATCAAACTGTTAAAAGTGATTACTATGGAAATTAATAAATTATAGGTTCTCATTTTATTCATGGATACTTTGCAGTCATTGGAGCTATGGAACATGGTTGAGAATAGATGTATGACAATTCCAGCTCATGAGTGTGTGATATCTGCATTAGCACAATCACCCGTCACAGGAATGGTTGCTTCTGCCAGTCATGACAAATCTGTAAAGATTTGGAAATAAAGTTTACTATTTTATGCTTCAAACAAACATGGCTCAACAAATTACAATGATACCAGAAGCCTCCACTTATTCCCACCACTCCCAACTTCTCTGATGTTGTATCTATTGTGATAAGGGGCTCAGTAGCACATTTTCTCTGTTCATGGGTAGTTTCCTAATCTTTTTATTTTTTTTATTCTTAAAAATATTTCAATTAAAAGTCTTGGTTAATAGCCAGTTATCGTGCAATGAAGGTTTTGTCATTATTATAATTATTATTAGCCCCTTTCGTTTTAATATAAAAAATGTATGTTATCCAAGTTTACTGATTAGCAAATTACATCAATTAATCAGTGATGAATATATAACTGATGATATTAATTTGTTGGAGAAGTCCTGTGTATAATATTATCTTGTCCTTGCTTCATGCACCCCACAATTTATCTATTGTAATTTTACTTTTGTTTAAATAATAGATGCAAAGAAGTAACATTTATTTTTGTTTATACAGAGTAGTTTCAGAATGCAGTTTTGGCATGGACATTTCAAAAAATAACAAAAGCAATTTTGGCATATTAGTTTCAGAAACTCCGCAATATTAAATTACCAAAATATTTTTTGTATTCGAATTATCTATTCTGTACCGTCCACAATATAAATTGCATTTGGCACGGTTTAAACCATTTTTGTCAAAATGTTCCTTAGGGAAGGATTTTTAAGTTTATTAATTGTCTCTGAGCGTTAATGAATTACGTTGGCGTCACTTATGCATTGTCCGCTGAAACCATTTGAAGAAACACAGACTCAATAATGAGTTTAATTGAACGATAAACATATTTTAGAGGAACTAATTCAAATTTCATTTAAATTTGAAAAATAAAAACATATTTAATCCTAAAAATAACCTTTCAGTTGTGAGTCAATCCAGAAAGAACATTTTGGAGTGCAGTCTAAACTAATCCCAAAAAATTATTCTCAAATGAAAATTTAAATTCTAAATTGTTTCAAAATGAATAATTTAAGTAATTAAAAAATTAAATCAAGATTGTGTATTTTAGAATGAATGACAGTGAATGCATTTCCGAATAATTACAAAGTGTTAATAAAATATTCTCGATTGAAGTTCACTATTTTCTGTTATTACTTTCAAAAATCTCCATTCGGGATAAAAATATTAAGGACAATATTTTCAGAATTACTTTCTTCACACCTTTGCTATAAATGAAAAAGAAAAATGAGACTCTTTCATCTTGCACCTTCGTAAGGTGTGGGAAATATCACAAATTTGATAAATTGTCGATGAAATTATCAAATAAATGTCACCACTCTACTGCATTGCATCACATATAAAATGAACGAAAATAGAAAGGTTAAGATAATCCAAGTTGCCTTCCACCAAATTCAACACAATAAATTAATATCATATTTTTTTGTTTAATTATTCATAGTGAGTTGAATTTTTTCAATGGTTATTAAATTATTATTATTCTTTTAATTTATAGATAAAGACCTCATATTAATTAAATAAGTTTCAATTATCTCATTAAAACTTTCATTTAATTAAAACTTTCATTTATTCCAAGAGTATATGATTAAACTTTTTGTTATACTTGCTAACTCTATCCAACCATGACTAAAGTAATAATCTGTTCTTCTAACTTTTTATGCAAACCGATATATATGTTTAAATTAATTAAATAAACATAAATTAATTCATTTAATTTCTCGCTTGTTTCGATTAATACGAGAACCTATTAACACTTCTTTTGCTTCGTGCATATACAAGTGTTGTATTACTTTATTTATATTTCAAGTATAAACATCTTAAGATTTAGTTTTTCACTTACAAAAAAAAATAAAATTATCATAACTAACCAAACACACAAAAATCTTAATTAAAATTTAAGGCTGAATTTATGAGACAATCTTAAAAACAATAATAATCAGATTCAAGAAAAATAGATGAAAATAGTTTCCGATAAATAAATTAAAAGAACATCTATTTAATTGTACATAACCTCATCATAATTCGATATGAAGTTGTAAGAAAATCAATCAAGGGAGAGATTAATCTTTCATGTGGAGTCACCCAATGACATGGAGGAAGATTATCTCTAAGATTATTCCTAAGCTTTTCTCTAAGATTATCAAGATTACCTACAAGATTATTTCCAAAATTATCCAAAATGATCTCTATGATCATCTTTAAGATTTATCCCAAGACTATATTTAAGATTATTTCCAACATTTATATTTAATATTTATCTCAAAGATTTAAGCACTTTAAATATTATTTACATTTATTATTATTTTAGTGAATAAAAATATTTTATCTTAAATCAACAAATCCCTCAAAATCTACCAAGAATAATAACCTTTTTTTTGGGTTATCAAGGTGCAAGAACTAAATTCATTGGCATTTAACTTTGTTGTTAAGTTCGTAAGAAATGAGGAATGTGTGATTGAGACTATACCATTCCACCAGAGAATAGGCTAAACTATCCTAAGGTTGATAGAAAAATTCAAGATCATTGTTTCCTTCACCTCATATATTTCTGAAATTTTCGGAACCCATTTCCATTTCATGTAGGAGTGTTTTGGAAAATTTATTTCAAAAATTATTATATGCAAATTATATTTTTTGAAAAATGAGTTCCGAAATATATTTCACACGTTCCAAAGATGTTATTCTAAAAATCTTGTTTCGAAAATTTTATTCTGAAAAATATCTATCCGAAAATTTTATTTCGAAAATTTTATTATGAAAAACTACTTTCAAATTCATAATCCGAAAGTCACTTTTATAAGAATTAAATGGTCATTTTTAAAATTGATGGGATGCAGGAAGAAATATATGTATAAGAAGGAATTGCCTCACCAATGTAGATGAAGGTGGGAGAAAATGGGTGGAGTTGGAGGTGGTAATAAAAGATAGGGTGGAGGTGGAAGAAGAAGATTAGATGAAGGTGAAGAAAAGCATGGAGGTCCTATGGGGGAGGGAAGAGAGAAGAAGAGGACAAATTTAACTTTTTACCTTGTTTACAGGAATGTAAGAAAAAATTCCCCCATTATAAATCCATTTAATTGGACTGGTCTTAATTTCTAGGTGGATATTTCTTCCTTTAGCTTCCCTTAGCTTCCCTTCCTCCAACCCGTTAAAACTTAGACTTAACTTTAAGTGAATTTTAAAATTAGTTTATTTCGAAACTTTGAACCAATTTAGTCTTTTATCTTTCGAAATATGTGAATTTAGTCTTTTTAATTAAATTTTGTTAAGTTTATTTGACATTTTAAACTCATTTTATAATAGTATTTGACTAAACAATTCAAATAGAATCCTGAAATGCGTAAGATAGATTAAATAAACATAACATATCCTATTACACTTAGAATCATGTTTGTTATACCTTTAATAGTGATTATTTCCCCACAAAAAAGTGTGAGTCCTATACATCCCCCGATATTCATCCGTCAACAGGTTGTTCATCTCCACGATGTGCTTTGTGTCCACAAAATTAATCAACTGAACCTTCCATTCCCTTTTAAGAAATTAAATCATGTTCAACATCCATATTATCATGCACAACATCCATATTATCATGCACAACATCGAACACCATATAATAATTCAGAGCACTAACCATTTCTTCTTCCAAGGTGTCCAGTTTTTTCTCCTTTCGAGCCATTTTGACTCAACAACCTACACAAAAGCAATAAACAGACAACAACAAATCAATTCACCTCAACTAAAAAACATAACATAAATTTCACAAACAATTTTCACTTTCCCTTTCACCGAATCACCTGCCCAAAAAATAAATTAACATTTCATCTCCGTTAGCCGTGCGCGTATACAAAAAATGAGCTCAAGCAACCCAACCTTTTTTCTACTAATAATAGCGACAAAAAAAAAACTCAATCTTTCTGTCCAATGCAGTAACACAAAACACAACAACACCAATGTACGACCGCGAAAAGAAAACCTCACCTGAAAAACGAACCGTCAAGGTTGTGCTCTTCTTTTCTTTCCTCCGCACGTGCACGAACAACATAACAAAACCCCACCTAAAAAAATACCGCAGGCCCCTTCTCTTCTTTTCTTCCGCTCCTCAAGTGGTTACCTCACCTGAAAAACGAACCACCGAGGTTGTGCTCTTCTTTTCTTTCGCTCCGCACACGCACGAACAACACAAAAAAACCTCACCTGAAAAAATATTGCAGCCTCTTTCTCTTCTTTTCTTCCGCTCCTCAAGTGGTTGTCGTTCTTCTTCCGCTACTAAGTTCGGATTTTCTGTAGAAGATTATGAGTTGGTTCGTCAAACCACTACCCCTTCTGGAAGATTTGTTCGGCACCGCAACTACTTTCTTTTGATTTCATTCGCTGAAGTAGTGTTCTCGTCAACCGCATTCTGCAAACCACCATCGCTTCTGGAACATGTGTTCGACACCGCTTGCTTGGATTTGATTTCTGAAAAGTGAAAAAATCAAATTCTTGGAATTCGTTTGCGCGTTTGATTTCCTCACGGGCCCCACAATACTTTACCCACTAACCCACTCTATCATAAACATTTCAGAACTGCCACATCACGACTATTTTTTTTTAATTCAAAAACAATTTAAAAAATTCCACGTATCACCGACACTTTAGCTGGTAAAAAACGGGTTAAAAAAATCAAGTTAAAGTATTATTTTCTATAATATATGAATGAATAATGAATGAGAAACGACTGAGTGTGAAGATTGAGCATGATAGATGAGTTTCATATTTGTACTTCAAAATGCAATGTGAAATATAAATTTTATATTTCTATATTCCAAAATATAACCTAAAATACAAATTTATATTTTAAAATATACAAAAATTTGTTTTTAAGGTTGTATATTTTGGAACGTATCTAGATTTCGCGTTTCGAAATCTATTATATATTAAGAAAAGAAGATACCACTAAAATTACTACAATATCCATTTTCTTTTATTGACACGTGTCATAGAAATTAGCTTTCGTCATTTTAAAACTCTAATACAAAAGGACACGGGTTCAAATCCTACAAAAGTCAATTTATTTTAATTTTTTTCATTTATTTATGATTTCAACTATAATACTAATTATAAATAATATTATTATTTGTATTATTTTTTAAGTATTAGTATTTCTAATTATTAATAATATATTATTATAATATTATTTATAGTGATAGTAGTAACTTATTATAATATTATTTATAGTGATAGTAGTAAAATTATAACAAATATTAGTATTATTATTATATGTTACTATTATATATTATTACTATTAGTATTATTAACATTATTAGTAGTAAAGTTATTATTCTTATTTGTAATATATATTATTATTATTATTATATATTTTTGTTAGTAATTACATCTCAATTTATATTAGATTATGATAAATTATTTTTTTTGTCTTAAACTTAAAAAAAAGGTATATTGATAAATATATGATTAGTTTAAAATTTTACTCCAATATTTCATTGTTGATATCCATAGCCATTTAAATTTGAAGGATTTGTCGACCATTATTGAATTATGTCAATCTTTGACAAAAACAAACAAATTAAAGATATTTTACTTGATTAATTGTCTGATTTATTTTATTTAACTCTTAATGTTTCATTTTTTACAACAAATATTATCAAAATAAAAATTGGAATAAGATGAAAGATGAATTTCTTGAATGCAATATGGTTATTTACATTCAAAAACCAATAACCGGAGATTTTTATTTTGAATAAATTATTGATGAGTTCAAATTTTTTTACTATATAATTTTAACTATAATATTAATTATAAATATATTATTATTTTTATTATTTTTATAAGTATTAATATTTCTAATTATTAATAATATATTATTATAAATATTATTTATAGTGATAGTAGTAAAATTATAACAAATATTAATATTATAATAATAATAATAGTTATTATTATTATATGTTACTATTATATATTATAACTATTAGTATTATTAACATTATTAGTAGTAAAGTTATTACTCTTATTTGTAATATGTAATATTATTACTATTATATATTTTTGTTAGTAATTACATCTCAATTTTTATTAGATTATGATAAATTATTTTTTTCTCTTAAACTTAAAAAAAAAAGGTATATTGATAAATATATAATTAGTTTAAGATTTCACTCCAATATTTCAATGTTGATATTCATACCCATTCAAATTTGAAGGATTTGTCAACCATTATTGAATTATGTCAATCTTTAACAAAAACAAACGAATTAAAGATATTTTACTTGATTGATTGTCTATTTTATTTAACTCTTAATTGTTGGAAGGGGGAGGCTTTCATCCATAAATGAAGAACATTTTTGATGATGTCTACTGATCTAGGATAAAACATAGCTTGGTTCAGTTAGGATATGCATTAGGCAATTAACTTCTCTTTATCAAATGTATTTCAAGCCTGCTGTGTAATTCTGCATATGATTAGTTTTTTAACTAATGGATTAGCTGTGAGTATGGTACAAAGTAAGTGAAAGTATACTCACGATAATCGATTAGGTAAATTGCTAATCGAATTAGTGACAA
>Ga0214542_1003986_pt1 | contig 29588 bp, 24 predicted proteins | sample CNSS1metaG_FD_160096 | JGI IMG/M metagenome (GOLD analysis project Ga0214542, IMG submission 160096) | Root nodule microbial communities from cowpea collected in UCLA plant growth center, Los Angeles, California, USA - CNSS1 | ecosystem: Host-associated > Plants > Roots > Nodule | place: USA...
CTCTCAACCACTTGAGCTAGTACTCTTCCATGTCATAACTCATCGCATTTATTGCTTTAAATGTTCTCGCTACCCGTTCTAATTAAATAATTAATTAAATAACTATTTAATTTTCCCGGATCTTACAAGTTGCACCTGAACTTTCTTAGAAGCATGGGAAGATCCAATAATAATACTATCTCTTGATGGTTGCTTTCTTTTATTAGTTGCTTGTCCCCTTGTACAAACTAAGATAATAATGAAATGAGTCATGTTTTATTACGTGCTCAAAAACACTCCAATTGCGCTCACATCTCGATGAACTACATGTCAAGCTTAAAATCTTGATTGCTATCTTTGGTAAGTTGGGAGCTGCATGCCTATAATTCTTTCACCATTGAGCTACACAAGCAATGAAAGTAGCTTAGAATATAACCATTATATCTTAGCACGATTTAAAAAGTGTTTTAGTGTCTCACTTGGGGCTATGGTTTTCCTTGATTCTTTGGCAAAATCATTACCAAAGAGTCCATTTATACTCTTATAAAGAGGCAACTCGGTTAGATTTTTTTGCTGCACATCTTTACTTGGCACCAACCTCTTGATGCAATCATATAATCCATTTGTAACTTCCAAATCATATTCCATGTTTAGGTTGGAATAAAAGAACTCCAGGTTCAAAAAGTGACCAGCAGCATGCAAGGGACGATGAAGTTGACATGTCCATCTGTTATTAATGATTGTAAATACATAATTGTATTTAATTTCATCGTTGTTGAATGACTTCATTATTGTTTCCTTGGCTCTTCATTGCTTCATATATTCATATATATAACCCATAGCTGCTTTTCTTTCCCAGCCACTAGACGAAGCACATGAACAATAGGAGTCATGACTTTGAGAGTAAATACTACTTGATTCCAAATGAAAGCATAAGAACAATTTTTGTAGCCTCCCTCCCCTTGGCTTCCTTAGATAGCTTGTTATTGCTCCATTCATTAGAGGTGAACATTTTTCTCAAATTTCCCTTCTCTTGATGCAACCTTTGTAATGATAAATAAGAGGTAGCAAACCTTTTAACGATGTGTATTATTAATTCCCTCTTATTTGTAAATTGTCTCAAAAAACTCAAGGTACTAGAATGACTACATAAAACCAACAAGACGAATTCCTCTTTGAATTGTCTTCTTTATCAAAGGAAGTTTTCCAATGTCTTCTATAACATCCTGTCCGGATATTACAAACTTAATTAATAAAATAGGATATTAATATTAAAACCTCATTTATTAAGCTCCATAATAAATAATATATATTTACATTTATCTTATGTACTCTCTCTTCTCGCATTCATGTGTTTTTTTTTTATCTTCTCTAATTCAAGTAATGCATCTATTTGTTACATTGTATTGTCTTCATCCGCTAACTTTAACATTTTCCTACTTAATTATCGTACAACCACTTATTAGTAGCCTCAACACACAAAACTCTAAAATGCATTAAAATCGTCTAATGTATATTAAAATTGTATGCAATATAAAAATGGATTACTAATATTTTACATTTATAATGTTAAACTAACCATATTTAGATATAAAAAAATAAGGAGGGAATGATTAAAAAGTATCAAGAGTTTAAAACTAGCATATTCTCCCTAAAACAGATTAATTAAGAAAAGAAATTAAAATAATAAGACATATTTTACAAAAAAAAAAATATTTTTCTAAATAATTCAATTCATTTTACATATATAACTATATTGATCGCTACATAATTTAATAAATATTCTATTTATATCAGTCGAGAGGCTTACAATCACTGTTACAAGAAAAACATTGAATATTTACTCAGAATCCTAACGTAGCTAAATTTGTAATCTTGTTAAATGTATCCGTTGATAAATTAAGTTGTAATTGGCATTAAAAATATTGTTTTTCTAAAGGTTAAAATTGCATATTTTAATTATTAAAAATTGTCACAAATAAATTTTTTTATAATTAAATAACCACCAAAAGTACAATTGTTAAAAAATGTTTGCAACAAAAAGAAATTAAATTTTTTTATTATTGTTCCCAAAAAATATTATATAAACCATATTTTATTATCACTTAACATCTATTAAAAGTTTTAAACCGTCAAAAATTATTTAAAATATTTCTTTAAATCTTTAAAATTTCAATTATTATTATTTTTTTCATTGATTTTATAACTAAAAATTGAATTATTTATTTTATTTTAAATTATTTAAGAAAATGATGACAATAATATTATTGATTTTATCATACTTTATATGTGATAGACAAATTTGACAAGTATTTCAATTGATTATTACAAGCACTATTAGAAAAAAACATTTTAGCCATCGACGAAATCGGTCCTAAAATCGGTGGCTAACACTTTTAGTCACCGAAAATAAATAGTGGTGAAAATTCTAGTCGCAAAACAGTTAGTCACCAACTTTAAAATTGGTGGCTAAATAGCCACTGATATTATAGTCACTAATTGGTCGCTATAAATTTGGTCACCTTAAAGTATTGGAGACCAATTTAGCAACCGAAATATCGGTCGTTAATTTCGTGGCTAATAGGAACAAATTTTAATGTACTGAAAGGGTTTTCGGTCGCTAATTCAGTCACAAATAAATATGTTTTTTAATTTAGTTAAAATAGTATCGGTGACTAAATCGGTTGCTAAATTGGAGGGTAAATCGATAGCTAAATCAATGACTAATTCGGAAGCTAAATCAACTTGCTTATATTCAATTTTCTACCTGCTTATAAATGCTTCATATTTAATTATACTAAATAAAATTAAACTCCAATATATAATGTAATAAAAAGTATTGTCATACATGATCATAAAACCAAAATGAAATCAATTTTAAATACATATCCAAGTTTTAAAGTCATCATACAATTAAACCAAACTAATGTTCATGTTGACTACCATGGATCTACTACATCATCTTCACTACTACATCACCTATACACTAATGACTTGTCCTCCCATATAACCTTTCTCTATAGCCATCTTCCTTCCAAATCAAATTGTCAAACCGTAAGTACAATCAATGACAGATTTACATTGTGAAACAGGGCCAAGGCCCCTCCAAATTTTTTTTATATTTATATTATTTATTATATAATTTTAAATATATTTTTTAAAAATTTAATATTTTAATATATTTTATATATTTAATATTTAAAAAAAATGTATATATCAATACATAAAAAATATTTTTTTATTGTCCACATTTATTTTTCAATTTGACCTTTTAAATATTTTTTAAATAAAAATGATTATTTTCTTAATATTATTTTTTAAGTGATCATTTATTTAATTTAACCATCTTTTTATTTAATTTTCTTTTAAAATTTAATCACTATAAATGAAAATTAGTTATAATAAAATTATAAAAATTATTTATATTTAATTTTATAATTATAATTATAATTATAACAATAACAATAATTATAATTTTATTATTTTTTATTATCATACAGAAATAAATACAATATTTTTACTAGAATATATAAAAAAATTTGGAATTACTCTTTTAGTTTTTATTTTAATTCATAAATATCAAGTTAACCCTCTAATTTTTTTTAGTTCCAGTTTGGTTCTGATTTTTGAAAGAATGAAATAATTTGGTATTTTTTTGTTAAATTTCTTGGATTAGATCAATGTTTTTCTATAAAAATTGTAGTTGTGAATAATCATTTTCTTTGTTAATGTAATTAACATCATCCTAATGTCAATTTTGATAAAAAATCCTTGCTTCACTTCAAGAAAATTAACAAAGAGATCAAATTGCATCAATTTTTAAAAGATCGGAACCAATTTGAAACTAAAAAAACTAGAGAACCAATATGACATTTTGGGACGAAAAAATAGACCAAAAGAGTAATTCAACCAATATTTTGTCACCTCCAAAATATTGACTAAAGATCCGCGAGTGACTACAAACACCACATTTTTTACTCACAGATGAATCAAGTACAATAATTAGGTGTTAGATAGGTGTAGAAAGGTGTATGATTATAATTTTCCTAGTTTAAATAGCTCTACACTGGGTGCATGTAACTCCAGTGACTCATTAGTTTCCTTAGCAACTCAGCCAACGGGACAGATGTACATGCAAATGAATTGGAGTGCTAAGAAAATAAAAGTTTCTCCTTCACACACAGCACATGCAAAAGGGTGCACTGTGAACAAAACTCATTAAGCAATCGTCATATATATTATTCACATGCTACAATTAGATGACTATTGAAGAAGTAGAAGTGCTGTGAAAATTGACTTACCAGAGTCTTGTGATATACAACAATAAACTGAAAAGAAAAGTGTTGTGGGTTTTTAGCTGCCTAACTTAAAAGCGTCTACAAAGAGACCCAAACATATGCCAGCTTTCCAAAAGTTGACCATCACTAGAAAAGACTGCAATCTCCCAGGCCTTGCAGTGGCAGGCATTCTATATATTAGCATGCCAATTCCCTCAATTGCAGCCACCACAACACCAGCAACCAGAACATCCCAATCACCAGTTTGCCCAAGGATTGTAGCTAGTGCATTAGCCGTGTAGAAACCCAAAAGTAGTAGGAATATTTTCAAGGGTAAGTTCTTTCTAGTTGAGTTCAGCTTTTCTAGAAGTTGTTTGCCACCTGCAGACAGTATCCTACCCAATCGAGTACCACCAAGATTGGAACCGCCTTCGTTGAAGCTTTGTTGGTCACCATTTCCAGATACTCCACCTGTGTTCAAGGCAAAAGCTATTTTCCACTCAGCTCTTCTTCCCAGGAAACTGAACCAGGGTAATGAAAGACAATTAATATTTGCATGGTAATGAAAGACTCCCTTAATAGTAACATTCAGAGGTGCCTAAAATGTGCAGGCCCTTAACAATGCTATTAGAATTGTAAAGGCGTGCTTATTTCTAGCATCTTATTACGCAAAAAGAGAAAGTATCTTATTGGAAAGAAAGGAGTAAGAAAAATATATGCAAAAGGTTACGTGAGAAAATAAAAGTATTCATGGGAAGGCTGCATGATATCTCCATTTTCAGATTTTAAGATAAGAGATGCTATTAAATAATATAAAAATTATACATAACAGCAATAACCATTGCTCTTTTTCCCACTATGTGAGGTCAGCTACCACCTATAAGAATCAGACGATGCTCTTGTATTTTAATAAAAAGCAACTTTTCACAGAACCCATTTAAATCTAAATCCCTTTCAAAGGTTTTCTTGGTCTTCCTCTACCTGTATTTTCTAGGCTATCCTTCATTTAATCAACTGTTCTAACAGAGGCTTCATTCTTTTTTTTTTTTTACAACAAATAAATAATATGATGAAAAAATCACCATAATTTTAGATCAAGGGGCAAATTGTTTGAAAAGGTTCAATTACCAGTTCTGAGCAAAAGGTGAAGACTTCATGCCAACTTTTAGAGTTGGCCTGTTAATATTTTCACAAACACAAATGTGGATTCTGGAAGTTGCAAGGGATAGACATGATTTTTCGGAGCTTTCATTCTCTGTAATTGATAATCTCCACTTCAGAATCGAAGATCCCACGTGACAAGCCATGTGTATTAAGAAGTTATAGTGCTCTGAGGCTTCTAATCTGCACCTGTTCAAAATCTTAAGATGCTATATGCAGAGCTTAATATAAAGTATCACCCATTAAAACACAATCAACATAAGTTTAACTTAAAACTATAATGTAATGAATGAGTTTTTAGGCATAATACTGAGGGTGGTAGCCAAACATTCAAATTCTATTCTAGGTGGTAATAGGCAGACGGCAATTGCATATAAAAAACACGTGTATGCAGATAATCACGGGACTTCTAGCTAGAGGGGCCTAAGAATATATTTGCAGATTTTTAATTACTGACATAATTCATAAAATGGGATCATAAGTTTGGACATGCATAAAACAACTAGTAAATTCTTCTATGTTTAATACAAACTATCCAAGGAAATCTTTCATATTAGAAGCAGGAAAATCATTGTTCTCCTCCACGTGATCTTCATTTTCATTAATGTCTTCTCCTCCATGACCTTCTTCGTTATCAACAATTGGAGGAGCCTCCAAATCATCAGCACCACCACCTCTACTAGCATCCAAACTTGAACTTACTTCATTTTACTCTACAATATTCATCATCAAAAGCAACATCATCCATGTTATAGTCTTTTGTTTTCCTAACATCCTTCATCTTCTTCAATCTTGAATTAGCCATAACAAACACCACATCCTTCATGGTCTTTTGCGATAAATGATTTCTTCTCTTGGCTTAGACCTAAATAATTACAAAATTATTTCATAAAAAGTGAATTTCATAGGAATTCTTACCCTTTCAAAAGCACTCCAGTTACAATTACATCTGAATAAACTAGAAGTCAAACTCAATACTCTAATCGCAATTCTTTGTAATTTCGGAAGTTCATCACCATATGATTCCACCATTGTGATGAAGTTTTGATTGAGTGCCTGTTGAGCTATCGGAGTACCAAAAAATCCATATTTGCTCTTGAAACTCTCAATGTGAGCATCAATCTTACTAATCTCATAAATGTCTCACACCAACCTACCCAAACAATCATACATTCCATGTTTCAATTCATAATCAGCTTTATACTCAGCATCATAGTGCAATATGAGATTAAGGTAATAGCTTGCACCACACAATGACCTATTCAATTGGTTGTCCAGTGATTTGGCAAAAGGAAGTATAGCTACAAGAGATAAAAATAAATTAATCTCCAAAATCAATAATTCTAACAAAATAAATTAGAAAATCAAATATGAGTGAAGGACAATTAGTTATTATTACCACCATGGAAAATACTTTGTATCTCCTCTTTAGCAATATCCATTTCTTCATAAATAAATCTCGTGGCTGGTTTCTCATCTGAATCCACCATGTGCAACATCTTAATCAGGGAAAAAGCACCCCTCATGCAATTCAAAATATTTTTCCAACATTCCTTATCCAATATCAAATTGTCCACAAATCCTCTATCTCTAGTCTTTTTCAATTGACTAGATTGCCACTCCTTTGATGTGAACATCTTGACAGTGACCCTTTATTTTCATTCAAGCATCCCAAAGTAAAATAAGAAGTGGCAAAACAAGTATTGACCGATCTTATCAAATTTGTCTTATTAGTAAATTTATGCAACAAGGAAATAAGACTAGTTCTTGAATAGATGTAGGTTGTGATTTTCTTACCATTGGCTATTGTGTATCATGATGGAATGGTATTTTCTTCTCAAAATCTTTCAACATCAAATCAATGCAGGGCACTAAGTATAGTCCTTCTCATCCTATCAGTCCATCCATCTCTCATTATTGTGCATCCATTTTTCTTCCAAAATAGTTTAGGTTCTTCCAAAACCAGACTGGTCTTTTCAACTTGTTGCTTCAAATATTTTATCCTAATCTCATGGTAAGATTGTGGCCTAAATTTGGCCCCATGTTTGGCAACCAACTCAGGCGTCCTCCTAAACTCTTCCCTCTTTGCTACATTAAATGGAATAACATTGTTGTTGAAAAATAAAGCAACTTGTTGACATTGATTTTGGAAGCAATTTGTTGATATCCCTTATGCAGCCCACTGCATTGATTTGATGTTGGAAGATTTTGAGAAGAAAATACCAGTCCATCATGATACAATAGCCAATAGTAAGAAAATCACAACCTACATCTATTCAAGAATGAGTACTATTTCCTTGTTGTACAAATTTACTAAAGGGACAGATTTGATAAAACCTGCCAATACTCGATTTCTAACTTCTTATTTGACTTTGGGATACTTGAATAAAAATAAAGGATTACTGATCTGGATGTTCACATCAAAGGAGTGACAATCTAGTCAATTGGTAAAGACTAGAGATGGAGGGTTTGTGGAAAATTTGATATTGGATAAGGAATTTCGGAAAAATATTTTGATTTGCATGAGGGTCGCTCTTTCCCTGATTAAGGTGTTGCACATGGTGGATTCAAATGAGAAACCAACCATGGGATTTAGTTATGAAGAAATGGATATTGCTAAGAGAAGATACAAAGTCTTTTCAATGGAGTTAGTAAGAGGTAATAATAACTAATTACATTTCACTTATATTTAATTTTCTGATTTAGTTTTTTAGAATTATAGACTGTTTTTGGAGATTAATTTATGTATGTTTATCTTACATATCAATATTCCCTTTGGCAAATCATCAATCATAAATGGAACAACCAACTGCATAGGCCATTTGCATGTTGCACGCTAACCTTAATCCCATGTTGCACTATTATGTTGAGTTTAAAGTTCATTATGAGGTGAAACGTGGAATGTGTGATTGTTTGGATAGGTTGGAGGGAGACTTTGATGAGATCAATAAGATTGAGGCTCAAATTGAGAGTTTCAAGAGCAAATCTGAATTTTTTGGTTATCCGATAGCTCAACTTGCACTCAAAACCAAAACTCCATCACAATGGTGGGAATCATATGGTAATGAACATCTGGAATTATAAAGATTTGCAATTAGAGTATTGAGTTTGACTTGTAGTTCATCCGGATGCGAGCGTAACTAGAGTGCTTCTAAAAGTGTAAGAATTCCTATTTATGAAATTGATTTTATAATTATTTTTTAGAGGCTAGTATAATGAGTTAATTAATTTTGTTATCATTCAGGTCCACACCAAGAAAAGAAATTGTTTACAGCAAAAGACCATGAATGACGCGGTGTTTGTAATGGGTAATTCAAGATTGAAGAAGAGGAAGGATGTTAGGAAAACAGAGGACTATAACATGGATGATCTTGCTTTTGACAATGAATGGACTCTGGAGGAAAATGAAGCAAGTTCAAGTTTGGATGCTTCATATGAAGACATCTTAGATGAAGTTGGAAAAAATGAAAATGCTCGTAGAGGTGGTGTTGCTGCACCTATGGATGACTGAGAGGTTCCTCCAATTGTTGATAATGATGCAAGTCATGGAGGAGAGGACATTAATAAAAATGAAGACCATGTGGAGGAGAATGATGATTATCTTGCTTTTGATATGAAAGATTTTCTTGGATAATTTATATTAAACATTGAAGAACTTATTAGTTGTTTTATGCATGTCTAAACTTATGAACCTATTTTTAATTGTTATGAACCAATTTTATGAATTATGTATGAGTTATTTTTATCATTTATATTACTTTTGATCTATGATGCACGGATACGGTAATAGGATAAATATTTCATTGATAAGTATCGGTAAGGTATTCTAAAGTATCGGACACGGGTACATGTCGGACATTGGTGACCCAAATTAATAGTTTTTAATGATGCACCTATTTATGAATATAGTATTTTATCTACTCATAACTCTTATCCTCAAGTTATAAGTTTTCATTCCCTTTCCGAGCCTTATGATCCTTGAGTTTGAGAAGATTGGTGATGGTGACTAGAAAGGTTGAGAGGTTGGTTGAATAAGTTGACTGGCAAATGGTGGTTGGCCAAATGATGTGGTCACAACAGAGAAGAACTAAGTGTGCAGGTCTCAATGTTGTAGGCTCAGAAGCACTAGCGAAAGTATCATCAGAATAATGACAGAAAAAAATGGCTAGGAGTGTTGATAGTAATGTCATCAAAAGTCCAGAGGCAGTGGTGGTCTAGGTTTGAGGTAGAATGCATGAGGGAGTGATTTGCAATTCGCAGAAGAGGGAAGTAAAAAATTGGAATGAAAAATGTGAGCCTAGTTGTGAAAAAAAAATATTGTTCCATAGTTGTTTTAGGGGGGCCCTAAGTTAAAACTAAGTTTCATCGAATACATTTGCATGATGGCATGTTCACTCACAATTTTGGATGCAAAACATGGTGCGACGACCACAACCAAGGACTGACACAATACGACCTTCAGGTGCATAGGGTTGTCATTCCATACTACACTAGCGTATAACAGCATGAACACACTATTGATAACTATGAGTAAAGAAAGTAAAGAAAGAGAGTTGTGTTCGGTTCCTCAACAATCTGCGTAAAACCAGCCAAAAACCCCAATTATGGATCATTCATGATGGATTTCTACCAACACTGGTTGCTACTTGAAATTAATGCACTGTATTGCACAAATATAATGTTAAGTTAGCTAGTCACTATGTTGACGTCTATATGTAGTGTTAAATGAACTAGGTTCTGTTATATATTTATAATAATATTGTAAAAATAATAGCGTTGCAGATGTTACAATGTGAGCAAGCCTCTCTCCTTTTTAGGATGGTGCATGCTGTTGCAGCGAGATCTCCTCCACATGTTGATCCCACATCCACATTTTATGGGATATTATTTTCCACACTAAACTTCAGTTACAAAGCATGGATTTTTAAAATTCATTCATCACTTATAAATAGGAGCTTAAATCCTCTTTTAAAAGAACTTTTCTCGTCTCTCCTTTTCTTTATCTTCCTTCTCTCTTCTCTTATATCCTGGGTTACTTATCTTATCTTGTTAGTTTTTGCTATCCTCGGGATATATCCGAGATGTTCCTGTTGTATCCTGGGGGATTTGCGCATATACTGCGGATAAATCTTTAAGGACAGTGTTTTTACACGCCTCAGGAAATTCCTTTTATCTATACTTTTATCTATTTTATGCATATTTGCTAACAGGTTCTTCACATTCTTCCATACTGCTTTAGGTAAAGAAACTAGTCTACGAATGCTTGCTTAGGTTTGGTCATTGGATTATCGACACTTTGACAAGTAAAAACTAAATGGGGCTGGAGAAAGAGTTAATGGGTAAACGCAAATACAGACTATGAAGATAAGCAGGAAAAAAAAATCACTAACACATATAAGCAGTTCAGGATACCCAAGATTATAAAAAATCCGGAAGCATTCAACAATCAAGTGAATAAAATAGAAAAGAAAATAGTAATGGAATTTGTAAAAGCCAGATGATGAAAACAGTAATTGCATAAAAACAAACAAGTAATCATATTTACCCTAATAAGCTCCTAAGGGTGTAACACCCTCCATTAAATTTAAAAGTGGCCACTAAAATCAAGAATAAGTATAGAAACAAGGTATTCCCTTATGCACTTTAAAAAAGCCGCAGCCTTACCTAAAACTCAGCCCAGAGTTGCTTACAAAATGCTGAAGTTGCTAAACAACAACAAGCAAGTAGCCCTAATTGTTGGCAATTTTATGACCCTTGTGAATCCATCTACAGATATGATGATTGAATCTTCTGTTATGGAAGAAATAGAGGAATTGATTGTCAAAAAGTGAAACATCAGTATCCAAAAACAGAATACGAGTGAAATGTTAGTACCAGTGTTACCTTCATCAAGAGAGAACGATGAAGGACTACCCAGCATCACACCCAGTGACTAGAAACTCTTCCTACAGAAATGTAAACAAAACCTCTGTTTATTATCTCTTTCTTTTCCATGCCACTCACAATTCGGGTCAAATCACTCACCCGAACCACGCCTCTGGGGTCCGGCAAACTCTAATTAATTTACAATAAACCTTTTTCAGTGATGGTAAAAGGTTAAATTAATAAACCATATTTTTAATTCTTCCTAATAAGTTCACCAGGCATTACATCACTAGTTTATTACATGTTATTACTGTGTCATTATAATTCAGGAAAAAACAAAACAACATTGCATCACTAGTTTATTACATGTTATTATTGTGTCTACCAGAGATTAAAAATAATTAATTGATTTAAGAGAAAAATTTTACCTTTTTTTTTTCTTAACAATTTATTTACTTTTCTTATTTTATTTTATGTCAAAAGTATTTTAAAATATATATAGTTATATACATTTTAAAATGTTATTATTTAAATATAATAAAAAATATGAATTAACGTATACAGAAACCCGGTAATTTATAAAACTAATTACTTTAATTCTAATTTAAGCTGGATTATATTATTATACCTTAAAAGGAAATTAATTAATTTTTGAAAATATCACATTATCATGTTATTAAAATTAAGGGGCTTCGATAGAACATTTTATTAATGTAAAAATAAATAAATAAGTAAACCAAAAAGAAAAAATAAAAAGTATTAAAAACAAAAGTATATTTCAGTCAAAATAATACAAAAAAGTTCACGACATTTTGAGTGATGAAATTACACTAAAAACGAAAATGTAAAAAATAAAAATAAGGGAAAAAAAAAGCAACTCCATAAATAAATAAAATGTTGATAATGTGGTTTGAGTGGAAGAATATTTAAGAGCCATTAAGGCATGATCCATAGAATAGGAAGCAGAAACATGGAGGAGGTGGAGAAGGTGAAAGCAGAGGCATTGCAGATAATCGGAGTTTTTCAACTGCTTCCCAAGCTCGTCGTCTTCGATCTCGATTACACTCTTTGGCCTTTCTACTGGTTCATCTTCTTCCTGCGTCTTTATCATACTAACTTGCTTCATAAACTTTTCACTCCTTCTAAAAACCCATGTCGTTGTTTAATTTCAGTGAGTGCCGTTCGAAGCACGACACGCCGTATTTGTTTCCTCATTCTAGAGGCATTTTGCATGCGCTCAAAAGCCAGAACATTCATGCTGCAATTGCTTCCAAGTCACCGACTCCTGACATTGCAACCACGTATCTTGACAAGCTCGGCATCAGGTCAATGTTTGTCGCCGAGGTCTGTTGTTTTTCTTTGCCTTTGTTTCATGTCGCGGTTCTGCCATTACAACGACTGAAATTGAAGTGATTGTGATGTTCTTGGTGCTGTTGTTTCGGTTTTTATTGAAACAATTCAGACGGCAACAAGAAAGGATAAAATAAATTATGGAAGTATGCTGAATCATGGTTCTCTTGTTAGCAAAAACTAGTTTATGTAGTTTAGTTGGTGTGGGAAAGTTTAACCAGAAAGCTTCCACAAGTAGATAAGTTTCAATTTATAAGAGAGGATTACTTTATTTTACTTTTTTTCATGTTTGTTAGACAAATTATTCAAATTGAGCCTCAATATATAAAAGGATTGAACTAGTGACTAACAAGAGGTTGGGTCATTGTAAGGAATTATATTCTACCACATAGCATACAATAAAGCTTGACCAAAATCACACTAGGTTGTTCCTGTTTCCTCAAAAGTATCACAGAAACAACATCGAGATTATCCTGAGATTGTCAAATAATAATGCAAATATCTTAAGTTCAATGAAAACAGAAAGCTCGTGTAGAATTAAAAGGTAAAAATTCTTTTCATTCTGATTTTCTGTAAGAATACATTGGAAGTTAGAGATTTCAGAAATGTTATCACCGAAATAACTGGCTTGTGGTAGCCAATTGATCATTCGAATCATGAAAAAATGTAGAATATATTGCAGGGCAGTAGCAAAAACTGGTGATTCTCTTAAAACCATTCAATGTTCTTGCTTTGAATTTTGCGGATGAAATCCTTGGATACCCCTTAAGCCTTCCCTCTCTTGTGTGGTAAATGTTTGTAAACCAGATTCATGTCTTGACCAAATTTACTTCTTTCTCTTTGTTCAGGAAATATTTTACAGCTGGACACACAAAACAGATCACTTTCAGAAAATTCATTCAAAGACCGGGGTCCCCTATAACTCCATGCTATTCTTTGACGATGATAATAATAACATCCAAGAGGTAACAAAGTTTGCGTCTGCCAGTTTTTTTATTTCAATGAAGTTTGTTAAATTTTCTTACCAATAGTTGTTTTCACATTTTCAACTGGGTCTTTTATTTGACGGTTGGATCATACAGTGTTTTGTGTGAATTTACTTTGGAGCAAGGATTATCAATTTGCTATATATGTAACGCGATTTGTAGTGGTAATCGCAGATCTCAAAAATTGGAGTAACAAGTATTTTGGTCAGAAATGGGGTAAATCTTGAAGCATTTAGAAACGGCCTCGCAAAATTTTCTCAAAACGGGAATGCATCAAAGAAGAACAAGCAGAAAAGGCCCAAGTAATACTCTCAAAAGGCAGATATTCTCAACAAGGATGCTGAAATTGAATGTCCTAATGAAATTTCTATCTGCATTTATTCAGAAACACATCGGTTGACGATTTCAAATATGTTACCTCTGTTACTCCCAATTCTCGATAGGAAACTGAAAGTATACTTGGAGCATTTTTAATATGAAATGTAAGTGTATGTAACTGTATATCTAGTTGAATAAAAAATTCTATGAGCAAGCAAAAATGTCTTACTTAGTCCTAAAATAAGCCTTTGATACATAAAATTTTAAGTCTATTTACCGAAAACTATTTTAGAAGAATTCTTAAAATGGTAAAAAAATAGTTTATTTTCCCAAAAGTCAAAATTATCTTATACATGAATTAGAAATTAGATTCAAGAAAATCTGATAATCAATAATTTCTATCTTTTAATTTATACACAAGTTTCTTCTGCTCAGTGATTCGTTGAAGTTTTGAGAAAGAAGTGTCCAAGCATGATTGCTTATATCTCTAACTCTAATCATGTGATATCTCAACACAAAGTAAAGATGATTATCTACGAGAGTTGAAAATCTCCCATGATTTCCATGAAGATAAAAGATTGGTTTTTGTTTTTTTGTTTCCCTTTTCCCTCTCTTCCAATAGCTATGGGTAAAATTTCTTAAAACAAATACAAGCATGTGTTCTTAATCTAAATCAAGGGTTCTTCTCAATAGTTTTCTCCATTCATAAGTTCAATTTTAATATTCATGTATATGAAGGAAAATTATTGTATGGAAGAGCACCTTAAGATTAGTTTCATACTTGATTAGTGAATGGATGGTCCATGACCCCAAACAGAACCAGGACAACAATGACACTGACAACGTTCAATGCAAAATTATGATATCTGATTCTGATACGGCATGAGTTAAAAATACCTCCAACCAATCACAGTATCAAAATTTAACTATTACAACAGAAACTGCTCTAACAAAGTGGAGAGTTTATTATATATCGTCAGTTATAATTGGATTCAAGTCTCTATAAAAACTGAGACACAATTTTAAATACTGCTTTATATATTTACAAAGAATAGGCCAACAGCCCACCTTCAATAAGCCTATATCTAAGAACATAACTCGGTTACAAAGAATGAACAAACAATTTTGTAAGCAATACTGATAAACAGAGATTCATTGGTTTGCAGTAGATTAATCATCACTACCCATTTATATCAGCTCACCACAACTTTAAAATGCTTTAAATTAAACTCTTTCGGAAAGGAGTAGTTGTTCAAGTTCTTCCCTGCGCCGTTCCAATTCCTGAATGAATTTATAAAAACAAGTAAATACAGCAGGTTTTCTTGGTAAAAAAATAAAATTTTCATAAGATCAGAAAGAGATAAGAAGTTACTCAGAAATAAAAGTCTAAATCCTCTCAGTTAAGACCTAAGACTGAAAACAAGCCTAAGCTATTGATCTTTGTATCCAATCTCCACTAATGATCATGGACATGAAAAGGAGAAAGCACTATTGCAATCTGACTACAATAATCTAACATGTGCAAAGATGGAAACCTTCCCATGAATTATATTTGAAGAGTTTTGAGTACGTATTTTCTTAATCTATATGAAAAATCTTTAAACTTTACACAGTATTTTCAAATCATATAGTCACTATTCAGGGTAACGGAAGCTGCCAACAGCGTATTCATATTTTGATATGTTTAATCCATCTTAGATTTGTATAGCACGTCAGTATGTCAGTTTTCCCAGTCATGAAAAGCATGTCATCAAGATAAAGCATCAGGTCAAAATCAGAACTTCATCACTCTCTTCATTGACTACTATTTAAGGTTTTTTCATATAGATTAAGAAAAACAATAAATATGACACTTTCTAAAATTTGTTTTGAAATAATCTCACTCTCTTAATAGATGCATAACTTAACTTTGATGATAGAGAGACAATTACTTTGAGGACAAGTATAAGGTGGAAAAATCAATGTTTCATTAAAAGGTGAAAACATCAGTCAATTTGAAACTGCTTTAACTGCCTAAAATGACAACCATTGTAGGACGGACAGAGTGTGTTATCGTAACTATGTAACCACATATAATATATATCAATCAGATTAAATCATAACATCTGAAAATAGCAGCATACCTCGAGATCCTTGGCTGCTTGCTCTCTTGTAATCTCCTGGTTCTGGCGGGCACGTTTAAGAAAACCAATGCACATGACACCCTTCATTGAGAGGAGAAATAAAACAAAAAAATTGATATTAAGATTTATGAAAAATAAATTTTGATAAGATCAGACGGCGATAAAAAATTATGGATCAAAATAAGTCTAAAACCTCTGTTGAGACGTAAGATTGAAAAACAAGCCAAAGTCATTCATCTTTGTATCAATTCCACCAATGATCATGGACATGAAAAGGAAAAATACCTATTGCAGTATGACTATAACGATCTAACATGCAAACCTCCCATGAATTTATATGTCTGAAATTGAGTAGGTACGGTACTTTACACAATATTTTCAAATCATATAGTCTTACGGAATTTGAAAATGCCAACGGCTTGTTCAGATTGTGATAATATTCATCCATCTTACATCTCTACAGTAAGATAGTATGCAGGTTTTCCCAATTATGCAAAGCATGCCATCATTGAAGAGAGAAGAAATTAACCTAATGAAAGCTAAAAAAGAATGCCAATTTTGTCTATCAATTTCCATTTCCAAGGAGAAAAGATTTATTATGATTCATTGAGGAAAATCATAGTAAAGAGTAGGAACTGAAATAAAATACCTAGTCTACTTGGCAACAGAACACTACATGCAAGCTCAAGATATCTGACAATAAAAAGTATTTAGGAAAAAATAGAACAGAAAGAAAATGAAATGTTTAACTCGTATGACTTCACTCTGATAAAACTGTATAGACTACCCAATACTTTTCCAAGTCAACTGAAGAATTACAAATTTTTAAGTTAACATACATAAAAGTGAAAAAAATAATCGTGTACTAGCTTTGCCAAATGTTAAAGCTATGGTTCATATATTTCATGAATCCAACCATTCTCATGAAGATTAAGATTCATGAAGAGCTAGAAGTATTTTAGGTTGTTTTGTGTTGATTAGGACATTAATGTAAATATTTGGTTGTGTTTGTAAAAAGTCTGAAATTATAGTATGAGCTTAGTTGATGTGGTTGAACAACTAGATGTAATTCTTAGTATAGAAAGAACTGGTATAAAAATTTGTTGTCTTGATCTTTCACACTCTCTACGAGTGTTCATTGAGTCGGGTTACTTGATGACCCAACTCGACCCAATCCAACTCAATTAGATTAGGTTGAGTTTCATTTATGATTGAGTAATAAACAAATTATATGACTAAATAACTATAACCATACTTTTTTATGCATAACATTAAATTGAAGTAATAAACAAATTATATGACTAAATAGATGGTTTCTCTTCAACGATCTTACTGAAACAACATAAATAACGCCACAGCCAAGTAGCAAATAACTTGCTATGCTCTGAAGAAGAAAAAGGTCCCTTCGCTCCCCAATAATGTCAGGAAAAGCCCTTGTCATGACAGCAACACTGCACAAATAAAACCACTATTCAGAAACCAAGCCACAACGAAGAAAATAAAAATCACGGTAAATACTAGTAGTACCTACTTTCAAAACAGTTTACTCTATTCTAAATACTAGTTCCCAGTTAACAACAGACTACTGACATTCCCTAATGGATACTGTTCCATTCCTCTAACAAAATGCAATTAAATACCATTATTGCAGTTTAAACTTTACAGCTAAACATCTAAATAATAAAAATGGCTTTGCTAACCATTGACCAAGGGCAAGAAACAAAAACAATATTACAGAAAAAGGCACTCAGTAATCCAAAATATAAAAGTAATTCAACACGTGTTTTTTAGTATAAAAGGTATCTAACAAGGTGTACTCCTATTCTTTGACGAAACATTATTTACCTCTCTTTGGTGAAAGAGGAATGGAGAAAAAACTAAAAGTGAAAGTGCTTAGTAGAAAGAAAATGAGACGGTAAAAATTTAAACAAAAAAAAGTATGGAACTCACCAATTATTTTCACTTTGTTTGTCAATTATGTCTATTCACTCGTTTAACTCTTCTTCATTTCTTACCAAACACTTCCATTTTGTTCTATTTCTTCCATACTTTCATATACCTTCCCTATTTCCATCTATGTTTTTTCACACAGACTTCTTCATTACATATCAAACAAATGCACCTAAAGATTAAGGAAATGGTCAACAGAGGCGTATTAAAAAATTTTAACATATTTAATGACATGGTATGAGATCACGTGACTTAATAAACACAGGTAAGTTAAATAAAAGAGTAGAGGAAACAGGTATAATAAATGTGAGTAAATCAAAAGGAACACGCACAAGATCTGCAGCATACCCCTGGCAGCCCAATATTCCAAAACCTAAAAAGAAACACCGTTCAATTAGATCACAACAGAGCATGCAACGCGTAACAACACAACAGTGTTAACAACTAATCGAATAACCGCAAGAATGATGCTCAAACGGGACCTTAGAGAACTTGAGGATGAAACTCCATTCGGTCTCGGCGAGGACCACAAAAGCCGCTATGATAACAGCGTAACAGCGGAATATGCCGTCGAAAATCTGAAACGCGCAGGTGTTAGAAGGTAACGGAAAGCGAGAAGCGGAGAATGAAAATTGAGAGAGAGAAGAGGTGTTACGTCGGATGCGTGTTTGAAGGAACGGACGGCGGAGAGAACATTGACGGCGATGCAGAGAATGGCGGCGAGAGAGGTGAGGAAGCTGAAGCAGCGGCACGCTACCAAGAAAGGGTCTGGTCTGTTTGTTCTAGTGACGACGGTCTCTTCCTCTACGTCGCCGTTTCGGGACATTTTTTGTGGAACAGTGGGAGTTAGTTATCGGAGGCAATAGACAGAAGGGTGGAGTTGAAAACGGGAATGGGAATCTGTTTTTGGTTTGGTTTTTGCTTTTGCTTTTCTCTGCTTCCATATCTGGGTGCCAGTTTGCGGATTTTGATTCTTCCACCTCAAGAGGAACACGTGGCGATTCAAACATTGGGATTAACCCTCAACTACGTCTCCTAATGAAAAAAAACAAGCACTATTCAAGAGTACACTTGTTAACAAATTAAAGGTTTGGGAAAAGCATTGGGCTTAAGGAAGATTTCTGCTAAACATGATTTTAATTCAAGATGATTATATAAGTGTGAAGGTTTGTTTGCAAGAGAAGATTAAAGATTAAACAATAATTTAAGACAATAAAAATTGAAATAACTCAATAAAATCGGCAAAAGAAAAAGAAGAGAGGAACATGAACAATCAATAAAGACTATAAAGAACAAAAGGAATTTAGGAAAGGTAGAAGGAACTTATAGAAAAATAAAAATAGAGTCTCCTAAACATAGAGAAGTTTTCATCTTCATGACAAACTCAAGGAAGAATTCACACAAAACACAAATGTTTGAATCATGTAGATGCCGAATATTGTGTTTTTGAGTCATAGCTTTCATTAAGTGTTGCTTGAATCCTTCAAACAAGGTATTCATATGTTCAATTTTGTTTCGGCATACAATTTACATCTAAAACCAATTTAAGAAAATTATTTTTAAAAAGAAAAAGGTTTTACAACCTAATTAATCAATTATGTGTTTAAATAATTGATTAAATTGTTCATAAGAAATTTAGAACAACATGATTGATTATTTATCTTGAACTTATATACAATGTTTCTTATTTTTATGAATGTTATATGTAATTATAAACAAATGTTCAAATGTTAGAATTTTTTATTTTTGTATCATGTTTTAGAAATGCTATGCATTCAAAAAATGTAATAAATAAAATTAAGAGAACTCGAAAAATAAGTTAAAATATCAATACATAATGAATTACATTGCACATATAAGAAACCTCCAAAAGGCACAAGTTTTTCATATATTCTATTTTGTTTCAACATACAATTTACATCTAAAACCAATTTAAGAAAATTGTTTTTAAAAAAAAAAGGTTTTATAACCTAATTAATCAATTAAGTGTTTGAATAATAGATTAAATTGTTCATTAGAACTTTAGAACAACATGATTGATTATTTATCTTGAACTTATATACAATGTTTTTCTTGTTTTTATGAATGTTATATCTAGTTATAAACAAATGTCCAAATGTTACATTTTTTCTTTCTTTTTATATCAAGTTTCATGAATTATATGCATTCAAAAAATGTAACAAATAAAATTAAGGGAACTTGAAAAATAAGTAAAAATATCAATAAATAATGAATTACATTGCAGGTATAAGAAACACCGAAAAGGCACAAGGTATTCATATGTTCTATTTTGTACAATTTACATCTAAAACCAATTTAAGAAAATTGTTTTTAAAAAGAAAAAGGTTTTACAACCTAATTAATCAATTATGTGTTTGAATAATTGATTAAATTGTTCATAAGAAATTTAGAACAGCATGATTGATTATTTATCTTGAACTTATATACAATGTTTCTTGTTTTTATGAATGTTATATCTAGTTATAAAAAATGTCCAAATTTAGATTTTTTTTTTTCTTTTTATAATATGTATTATGAATTATATGCATTCAAAAAATGTAACAAATAAAATTAAGAGAACTTAAAAAATAAATAAAATCATCAATAAATAATGAATTATATTGCAGGTATAAAATACACTGAAAAGGCACAAGGTATTCATATGTTCTATTTTGTTTCAACATACAATTTACATCTAAAACCAATTTAAGAATTTTTTTTAAAAAGAAAAATGTTTTACAACCTAATTAATCAATTATGTGTTTGAATAATTGATTAAATTGTTCATAAGAAATTTAGAACAACATGATTGATTATTTATCTTGAACTTATATACAATGTTTCTTATTTTTATGAATGTTATATGTAATTGTAAACAAATGTTCAAATGTTAGAATTTTTTATTTTTATATCATGTTTTAGAAATGATATGCATTCAAAAAATGTAATAAATAAAATTAAGAGAACTTGAAAAATAAGTTAAAATATCAATACATAATGAATTACATTGCACATATAAGAAACCTCCAAAAGGCACAAGTTTTTCATATATTCTATTTTGTTTCAACATACAATTTACATCTAAAACCAATTTAAGAAAATTGTTTTTTTAAAAAAAAAGGTTTTACAACCTAATTAATCAATTATGTGTTTGAATAATTGATTAAATTGTTCATAAGAAATTTAGAACAACATGATTGATTATTTATCTTGAACTTTTATACAATGTTTCTTGTTTTTATGAATGTTATTGTTCCGGTACACCTAATAAGTCTCACATTGCTTAGGAGTCGAGATCAAGCAAAGTTTAAATACTCCTACCTCCATCCACCCTCCAAGGCACCTCTTAAGGACAAGACCGTGACGGAGCTAAAACACTCCAAAGCGGACAATACCTCGGGAACGCGGTGGTTGTTCTTAACGATGGTTGTCGAACGAACTTGGGTCGGAATCGGAACATTGACACCCACCGTGGGGCCCGACAATACCTAGTTATAAACAAATGTCCAAATGTTAGAATTTTTTTCTTTTTATATCATGTTTTATGAATTATATGCAATCAAAAAATGTAACAAATAAAATTTAGGGAACTTGAAAAATAAGTAAAAACATCAATAAATAATGAATTACATTGCAGGTGTAAAAAACATGAAAAGGGACTTTAGTATTGTTATATAGTATAAAGAAAGTAAAATTGCTAACAATTAGTAGAGTTTTGCAAAACTCTCGCAAAGTACCATAGGTTTCAGAACTATCGATAAATAACAATGGTTCTAAAACTATTAGTAAATACTAGGGGTTCCAGAACTATTGGTAAATAACATGGGTCTTAAAACTATTAGTAAATACCAAGGGTTCTGAAACCATCGATAAATACCAGGGGTTCCAAACCGCTGGTAAATACCAAGGATTTCAAATCATCGGTAAATACTAGGAGTTTCAAACTGTCGGTAAATACAAGGAGTTTCAAACCACCGGTAAATACCGCTTTACTGGGGGTTAGTTAAAATCGCTGATAATATGTTAACGGTGCTGGTTTTTATAGGAAAAAGCAAACCACGGATAACTCCTTTAACAAGAGTTAAAACCTCGGAAAACCCTCCGATAAAAAATACATTTTGAGCATGAAATAAATTATACTGTAAAGAGAAATATTTATTTTGTATACTTATAAGTTTTCAATGTACTAATTATAAATTGTGATAATAAATAATATGTATTAATATTGCAATTAAAAGAAGTTATTAGTTGTTAGAGTGTTGACTTCCCGGTTAGCACGGCAAGTTGCGTTACCAAGACCGTAAATCATAATAATGAGTAATAAATCAATGAGTTGAATTACCTAGAGAAAAGGGTTTTATTTTTCTTTTCATAAAAAAAATCTTATAGAGATAAGTTCTAGTAATTGATATAATATTAAATATATCACTTAATTAAGTTTTAAATCTTAATATCTTTAATTAGCGTGTTAGATTAAATATAATTTATCAATTAAGTATTTAAAAAGAATTATATTTTTTTAATTAAATATATGTCGTCTAATATTTTTGTTAATTAACTCACATGACTTAAATAAGTGTGATTCTTTAGAGACGGTTTGAATGTATCACCTGTATTAAAATCAAGACTCTATAACTAGTTAAAGCCTTAGATCTATTCCTAACATCTAAAAGTAGGAGGAGAATTAGTTGAACCACAACTTGGAACCAATTCTCACTCAATCTCAAGTCAATAAAATAAGACGAGTGATCAGTTCATCCAACAACAAGCACAAATTAACTCACAAATAGATTAAATGAAATCATAGATAAATATCCAAGAAGTAGAAGTACAGAGAATAAGAATTGATTACATCAACCTCATGAGAGAGTCCAGCTACTCATAAAATATTGCAATGCAATCCTAACAGCATCTAGACATAAGGTTTATAGTAAAAGCATCTCTCTCTCTCTCTCTCTCTCTCTCTCTCTCTATCTCTCTCTCTCTCTCTCTTTCTCTCTCTCGAGCGTCCAAAATTGTATTCCTACTCTACCACTACATATTTAAGTTTCCACTACTAAATTTGTCCCCACTCAATGCCTAAAATGAGGATATGAAGTTTGTATTTGTAAATTGTTTAGGGCGGTGCTCAACTTCAACTTTGGTGCTTGAGTTGTAGAGGTTTTATTCCAAATCCTTCCAGAACTTATTCCAGATCCTTCCATATTGCCTTTGTTAGGGCTAAAGCCGCATATTTTGGGCTCGAGTTGTAAAGTTACATTCCAAATCCTTCTAAAGGTGAGTGCTTGAGCTTTTGAAAATAACTTTTCTATGAAAGAGTCTTCATAGCTTAGACTTAGGTTCAGTGCTTGAGGTTTCCCTTTGCAATGGGTTTGCTTTATGGCTCGAGCCTCAATTTTGCCACTCAACTGCATCAGTTACAATTTGCCTAACATTTAATGATTTCAATCCAATTTCTCTATTTTTCCACTTTAACGTTGTGTTGATGCTTAAAACTACAAAACAAACTAAATATTGTTTAATTAAACAAAATCTAAGCAAATTCATAACAAGATTAGTGTTAACATTATCTTAGAATTCACTTAGTTTGGGCACTTATCATTGACCTCCGGCCAACCTTCGACAAGGACGATTCAAGGTGGCCTCAATCGACCTTTGACTGGGGTCGTATCCATCGACCTTTGATTGGAGCCAGCTCGACCAACTTTTGATGGGGACACACAGTTGACTTTCAACCAAGGTTGACTCGGTCGACATTTGGTTGGGGTCGTATTAGCCAACCTTCGACGTAGGACGAGTCGGGGCAACCCTCAATCGTGGACGAGTCAGGCCGATCTTTGACAAAGGTAAACTTCACCGACTTTTTGGCCTTGATCGACGCTGGCTGAGCTTCGACCATGGCCAATGCAGGGCTACCTTCAATCTGTACTGACTCGAGTTGACCTTCCCCAAAGACTGGCTCCACCAGGGGTGACTCGGACCGAGCTTTGATTGGGACTCACTAGCATTGATTTTCTGTTGGAATTGATTGGACTAATCTTTGGTCGAGGCTGACTCAAAATGATCTTTGGTTAGGGCCTACGTAGGGCAACCTTCAACCGTGGTTGACTTAACTGATCTTCGCTTGGGACTGACTCGTTTCAACCTTCAACTTAGTTTCAATAGCCTTAACTCAACTTAGACACACCTTAATTTTGAATTTTTAAAATACAAAATTTGATCCAAGCTAAATCTAATTCAAATATAGTTAAGTGGATTAAGATTTGGATTTTCAAACTCCAGAAAAAGATCCGATCCAAATCTGATTAAGTGAATTGGATTTAAAGTTCAAAAATATGGATTTAAGTTTAGAATAAATTCTTAAAACATGGATTTAGACTATTATAGATAATTTGAATATTTTGTCCACTATGTGATCGTGAGCATGACCACTCGTTATCCAATAATGAAAACAATAAAAAAAATTGTGTCATTTACATTAGTCGCAATATATTTTTTATTAACTACAAAATTTTACATTTCTTTACATTTACATTTGAAGATGAACGAAAAATCACAAAACAATATAACAGTCATGTTACCAAAACAACAACCACGTTATAACGATCACATCATTCGCAAAAATTAAACCTCATTGACTTAATTAATTGAAAAGTATAAATATTTTTGAGTACTAAGTACATGATAAGAGAATTAAAATTTAATTATATCTAAATTTATGAGAAATTTAAATAATAATCAATTTAAAAATTATTTAATTTTATGAAAATAAAGATATTGAAAAGAAGCGAGGGTTTAATTTACTTGTATGTGATTTATTTTACATATATATTAAATAAGAATTCATGATATCACAAACTATTAATGGGAGATGAAGTAGATGATAAAATAATAAAATAATAAAATTTGAGTGTATGGTTTAGAATGTGAGTAAGAAGAGAGAGAGAGATATTGGTTGTGTATAAAAGGGAAGTGAGTTGTAGCGTTGAGAAGATAGAGATAGAGAGAGCAGAAGAGGTAATTGAAAATGAAGTTAGAAATGAGGAAGATGATTTTGATTATTGTGATTGGTATTTGGTTGTCAAGTATGGAGACAACATTATCAGCACGACATCTTCAGCAGCTTCCGCGACCATGTAACTGCCCTCAAACTTTCCGATGTCCACCTCCACCTCCGCCATCATGGGCCGTTCTCCCAGGTCCAGGATCATCACCACCTCCTTATTCTTGCTGCTGCAATGTCTCTCCACCTTTTCCAGTAACCACAACTACCCCTTCACCCTCTCTACTTATTCACTTCCATCATATCATAATAATCAATAATATCAATACCTTTTCTCTCCACTTTACTCGTGTGTTTATTCATCAACAATTATAGATAATTTCACAAAATTAAAACTATAAATATGTCCAAATCAATATGTAGTTTTCCAAAATTCATATCTAACTCTTTTGAACCGCTTTTTTACTAATTTTAAATTAATATAAGAATATTAATAAAAATTCAATCATGTATAAGTAATTATAGAAAAATAATTTTACTAATTACAAGTCCATATTTACTAATGTTAAAAGCTTGTAAAGTAGATTTCATGAAGAAAGATTTAGTGTACATCCTCCCAACGAGAGGTATTTCTTAGTTTTAACTATTTTATGTTTATGTAGTGAGAAATTGGCATTATTGGTGTCTTTCTCTACCTTTCAGCAAGTTTATTGAGTCAATCTAGCACAAAAACAAGTGTCATAAACACAGACTTGTTCAACATCTCAAGCAATTCTAATGTATAATAACTTGCAATAAAACTTTCTATAAAATAGAATCTGACGAAATCTATGACAGATAATGATAATTAAATGACAATCAATAATTGAAATTGAACTTCATCCATCTTCTTCAACTGCACTTCTAGGTTATCCAATGTCATTGAAAGTGCATGGTTCATTCTAAATTGTTTTCTCACACACACATATTTTGTTTATTTACTTTAAAACATTTTGTTTTATATTTGTCTTATCATATATCAAATTATACAAATAATACATATTTTTTTGTTAGCGGACCATTTTCTTCCTCTTTTAGTAGGCCTTATACATATATTTGTATTTTGTTTATAGCTTGTATATTTTTTAAAAAAATTAGTTGTTTTAGTGTGAATAAATGTGAGTTTTATGATTTTGGGCATGATGAAATTGTTCTGGCAATGGTAGAGGAAGGGGGTGAGAATTGAGTTGAGGATCTATTTTTTAGCGAGTTTAGAAAGTGACAACGATACCTATGACTTTAAAGTTGTGGAGATGGCCCAGATCTGGACTCGAGATGAGTCTCATGCACAAGCTTAGAAACCAAGCCTTAGCCAGAGATCTATAAATTTCTTTCACAAAAATTCTCAATAAAAATTTTAAGCAAAACAAATTTTAATTGTGAAAACAAGTTTATCAAAGTGTGTGAACAAATTAAAAAACCTAAAGACCAAAGGAAGGTCAACTAAGTGGTAAAAGAAATACACCTAGATATCACGGTGACCTAAAACAAAAAGTTAAACATACACATCACACACAGAACCTGGACATTTAAAACATAACGACAAAAAACATAACATCTAAAGACATAAAGACTGAAAACATAAACTAGACGAAAATTACCTCCTAAGTGAAGAAGTAAATGGCCTTTGGAACCCCTTGAACCTCACACTACACGATTAAAACTATTACAAATCATGCCAAGGATGGGATTGCTCTAAAGCATTTTCCCACCTAAGCCAAATGAAAGGGAAAAACTGAAATAAAAAAAATTACTACATAAAAGTCGTGACATCAAAACAAAAGCAACAAAAGAGAATGAACTATGCTTGACTGGATTCCTCTTCTGGCTATGATCTCTCTCTTGGTCCAGCCTCCAAAGTATACCCTCAAGTGTTTGCACTCCTACTTTAAAGTCCCAACTCACTCCTCAAAAGTCCTCTCGATAGCCACTCAATTGTTTTCCTCACCACAGCTGCACCTTTAAGAAAGGTTATCACCTACAAGGCTGCCCAAAAATAATGAGTTGCCAGTTTCTAAAAAGGAACAAGAGCAAATGAGAAGTCAGCCCCTTGAGAGTAAAATCAGAAAACAATTAAAGTTCAAATTTGAGGCAAGGACAACATCAATTGATGGATCTAGTAAACAAACTCAAAGGATAGCCAATAAAGACAAGCAAGAAAATAAGGCAAATCAAGAAAGTTGGCACACAAAAGGAACCTAAGGAATAGGTCTAGAATATGATAAAACAAAACCAAAAAATCAAGAAGACACAAAATAAGTTGAATCAAGAGCATATGCAATTGACATTGAAAAGAGTAGTAGTCATTTTGTGAGTTGTGCTAGACAATTTTTATTTTGCTGAAACAAACAATGTTTTCAGATTCAATCAAGATTGTGTTTCATTCTCTTTCACATGCTTTTTCTCATCATATTTTCTTTTTCACTTTCTTTCTTTTCTTTCAACTCCCAAAAACTTGAAGAATAGATCACACAAAGGTCAATTTTCTACCACCAAATCAATGAACAAATGCATATGACAGATTGCAAAGATCCAACTAAAAAACAAAGGTGAAAAGCACACTAGAAAACAAGGAGTTTTCGGACAGTGCAATGCAGAAGCAATACTATAGGCAAGTGTAGAATTGAAACTGTCAAACAGCACAAAGTCCAATTATAACAAGACAAATTCATGTAACACTTGAATTGGCCAATAGAAAAACAACACCATGAATAAGATATCAATGACAGTGAGTGGCAGGAATCAGACATGGAAATATAGAAAATGGACTACAACAAGGACTACAATGCCAAGCAATACTAGCCCAAACATACACTGTACTCAAGATATGTATCAATTGGCACACTAATATGATAATTTGCAAAGCAAAGCCTCAGACAAGGTATCATAATAACAGACCACATGTGTATACAAAATGAGATATCATGGATTCAAAACAGAATCTGAAACAAGAGAACTGAAAATGAATTGAAATCAAATCAAAAGAAAGTCCAGCACAAATAGGGTAGATATATGAAATGGCATATTAGATGGCAAGATGTAACACACTAAGCTCATCACAAACTAACAAAGTGTGATGTAATAGAGACATCAACTAACACAGATGCAGCGTACACTGAACAAACAAAAATCAACATGTTTTTACTGCACAGGTCTGGCTATGGTTCTGATCAAAGAAATCAACAATGAAGCAAAACAACCAGACTAACATAGGAACAAAAAATCACTTGCGAGAAACTTAGGCTAGTTCAAACTTGTTCAACCAACACAAATGAATGCAAGCAACTCATATAAATGAAACTGCAAACAAAACTCAACTATAATGATACAAAATTTGGGAATGAACACTGATTCTGAAATTGATGTTCACAATAATAGAATTATGCCAGTAGCACTGTTTATGCATACATATGACCAAGCTTGCATTTCCACACATAAATTCTGATATGAATCAGATTACACTATGATTAAATGTGCATGAAGTGCTTTAGTCAGCAGCAATCCTTGGCTAACAAAATGATTAAAACACAGACTCAATTAAACAAACAAGCAAGAACATAACATGAAGAAACACGATCAGTGAAAATTATGAACTGTAGAAAATTGCTAGTGATCTATTAGCAATTAAAGAACTCAACAAAACACATAAACTAAGCATTAGATGCAGAAAAGGGACTAAACAGATACAAACGATTAAAAACACACCAATTAGGCACACTTCTATGGAATTAACGACATATAAAGCAACTAAACATGAACCTAAGACAAAAACCGAGATCAGAAAATTTTAAGGCTAAGTAAAAAAATTTGAAAGAAACCTAGAAACATGCATTAAGCGGTAGAATCAAAGATCTAGACATTTCATCACAATATTGATTCAGGAAAATTAGAACAAACAAGCGTAAATCAATTTCAACAATAAAAACACAACGTCACAGATTCAAAATCAGATAATCAGACTCAATCATAGCATGAACAAGACGGAACAAACAGAGAAGGAAAATAAGAGATAAGAAGCTTAGCTTTTGACACTCCGAGAACCGAGTGGTGTAACATCCCTAGGGAATATTACCTAAAAATAAATATTAAAATAAATAATTTCATTAAATAATCATCTCGATAAAAATTCCAACCCGGGAAAATTTTATTTCATTCAGTTATCGCGCCAAAACTCATAACTGGTTCGTAATTCATTACAAGTTCCCAAAATTTGCATTTAAGACATAAATTACAATTTAATAAAACCCTAGCACTACTCCCATGCTAGCCCTCACTCCGTCATCTGAGCATCCTCAGCACCACCTGTATCAACATCTGCTCCCGTGTAACGAATTACACGATCATCGCCACACACAAACAGAAAGGGTGAGCTGAGAAAATAAAATAACAACAATATAAACACAAGATAGTTCATTTACCCATCTTAATCATTATCTATAAATCTTGGCCAAGACCCTAACCCCAAGACTTAACAGTCTTCAAATCATACATTTTGTTAGCCTTGGACTCGGGAATCTGATGCTCACACGAACCTGCC